>JGI24158J21664_10004084_pt1 | contig 18649 bp, 9 predicted proteins | sample Ectturendosymbi3_FD_21664 | JGI IMG/M metagenome (IMG submission 21664)
GTGAAACAAAGAGTTTTTTTAGTACAGACTTGAAACTTTGGAGATGTCTGCTACACAGGCTTGACCTAATGTAGCTGAAGTTTTGTGTCAATCTAAATAAACTTTTGGACGTTAGTCGATTTTTGGTGATGACCGTTTTTTTGTGTCACCCTTCATGCCCGCCTTTTGTCTAGGGAGGATCGAGGGGCAACAGCCCTTGGAGGACTTGGAATACTTCACAGTCAACAGCAATTTCAGATAGTTCTGTTGGCTCCATACCAAGACGGGGCCAAGCAAGATCGGAGATGCAGTTACTCCACCTAGGCCTTGGACGACTTCTGCGCCGTTTTCCCGTGGATTTAGCCAGCAGAACTTGCCTAACCAGTCTTCCGCAGGGCATTCTGGATACAGGGCCGAACTAACGCAGTTTTGATCTCTCAATTTGGAGAAGTGATTCGACATTCAGGGCTCTGCGAATTTCACAGCTGCGCACTTTGTTGCGAAGTGTCACACCAGGGGAGTAAAAAAGGGGACACAATGCCCCGGGACCTGAATCACTGGGGGCACCGAAAAGTCCCAACAATGTCGCAAGTTTTTTCTTTAATACAGTACATTTACTTCCAAAACACCTTAGGTTCGAACATGGTGGCCAAACTTGTTTCCTGCCCCGGGCGCCATCTACCCTCGGTACGCCTCTGTCACACCGTGGCTCTTCGCAAAAATCCTATCTCTGGCGCTTGCACCTAGGGTTGCCAGATGGCCGGTATTTCTCCGGACTGGCCGGTATTTTACTGCTAATTTAGCAGAAGCCGGAAAGACCGGCATTTTGAAAATCAGTGCCTGAAGCGGGTATTTTGAAAATAAATAAATTGCCGTAACTTCAAAATAAACTAACGCAAAATTTCTCAAATTATAATGACTCTAGTAGTGAATTTTGTCAGGACAGTTCTTTCAGCGAAGTTTATTTGCTGCTGTTGACGCAATCCTTGGTGCGATTTTCGCCTCACGCACAAACCGAAATGCAATGAGCCAGCCAAAATGCAGGCAAATTATTAATTGCGGCTTTAACAATACTGATTGTCTCTTTGTTTCCCTGTGCCGCTCACGAAATACGACACAGGTTAGATCCGGCACTGTTAACAAATCAAAATGGCCGGAATTTTTACCAAACGCATCTAGCAACCCTACTTGCATCTGAGTTAATATTCTTTCGGTCATTACCCAAGATTCACGACCATAGGTAAGGATCGGAACAAAGACCGATTTGAAAGCTGACAGCGTAGTGGTGTTTGAAAGCTCCCGTTTTGCGACCACAGAGCGATAAAGCTCACGCAGAACTGCGTTAACTTTGCCAATCCGTGTGTCAATCTCCTCCCTCCACCTTTCGTCACTCGCAAATACCACTCCTAGATGCTTAAACTTCTCCACCATCTGCAGTGTACTGCTACTCACTTGCAGCAGACACTGTCTTGGATTTGTAGAGAGACATAATACCTTCATTCCGGTACGGTTGCAAGCAGCTGAAAACCGATCGAGTGCATGCTGAAGACTCTTTTGAGAAGATGCTAGCTTGCAGTACCAAATCGTCAAAAAGCAAAGGTTGATCTTGCAGCTTCCAACTGTGACACCCTCATCGACTCGGCTGTGACTGTTTATCCGATTCATGTAGACTATGCGTAAGAATGGTAGCACACACCCTTGTCGGAGTCCAACACCAACGGTGAACGGTCGTGATTAAATTCTCCTGACACGGACACAAACTTCTGATCAGGAATACAGTGAGGCGGCCGTCAACACCGTGCTCCCGCAACACTCCACAAATCTTTTCATGAGGAATCCCGTCATATGCTTTCTCGAGGTCGACAAAGCATGTGAAGACGTCTTTGGCATACTCCCAAGATTTCTCGAAAAAATTGCTGGAGAGTGAAATTTGGTCTGTAGTGCTACGGCCAGGATAAAAACCGCACTGGGTATCATTCAGCTTTGATTATTTCGCGGCATTTTATTTCAAGGCACTTGACAATGTAAATGTTAATTATTTGAAAATTCCCGAAAAGCATCGCGGGCCGCATAAAATGCCCTCACTGGCCACATGCGGCCGGAACAAAGATCAATTTGAAAACTGACTGCGTTGTGGTGTTTGTGGTGGCTACATGCGGCCCGCAAGTCGCGTGTTTGAGATCCCTGATCTACGCTATAACTGTGAAAAAGTGCAACTTGCAAAGCAATTTTTAACGTAGGCTATCTACTTTTTCGCAAAAGCTGCATCAATAGTATTTACAACGGTTTTCATCTTTTCATGTATCTCTAAATTAATCGCAATCATACAATTTCCTGAAAGATATTGAACGCTGCAATTTTCGTCCCTTTCTTAATTAATGAAGTAAAACCAGCCACAGACATTTTGAAAACTCCATGAAGGGCGAGATTAAAAAGCGGTCGTGTATCAAATTCTGCTGTCAGCAATTAGCATTCTGGTGTAGCTTACCTTTCCGCTGGATTTGATACCTTTGACTGTGACGGAGAACACTGTCACAAAAGCAGCAATCAGAGCACAGAGAAGAGGCCAGTTGAATTCGCCATCCATAGTGCTCTCAGGATTTGGAATGCGAAGCACGTAGTTCCTGCACAGCAAACACATAGCTGGTATTCGCAACAAATACTTGGAAAAGCGCTGACGTTCTCCGAGTTTTCCATGCATGATATAATCATATGGCGATATAGCGTGGGATTAGTGATAAAATATGGCAGTTCGTAAAGAAAGTAACCCAGTCTATCAACCCACTAAGTGCAGGTCAACTAAAATCATTGTAGACGTACGTTTCTGCCAAAGATGAAGGTACTGTTTGATCCTTGAGTGCAATGTGTCTGGTCAAAGTTTTCAAAAGCGGTCTGAATGCTAAAAAACAACATTGTTTACAAAATAGAAATTTTCCCCTTAACCGAGTCTTCGCTCCTAATCAAAACCTTTGAAGACTTGAGCTGTGGGCGGAATCGTTTTCATAATCAGTAGTTTAGTATCTTTGATGTTTTTAAATTCTGATCTTGGCCTTTAACAAAATAGAAGCTTCACCACTTACGCCCAGGGGTGTGGTGCTAAAAAAAGAGGTGTGGTAATGCCGTTCCCACACCAAATATCAAGGAAGACTGCACGAAATAGTTCGAACGCAGTAAGCATTCGCCGACGAAAATTGACACACTGGATCTTCCTGTGTCGCTGTAGGTATTTGACTAGCAGTGCGAATCTGCGTGTCGCTGGCACATCTGTGAGATCGCAGCCATGTTAATGTAGCCTAATCTAATGCAAAAAGGTGTGGGAACGCGTTCCCACACGAGATAAAGGTGCGGGAACGCCCAGGGAGTAACGGGGTTAGATGGCGCCCGGGGCAAGAAGCAAGTTTGGCGCCCCCATGTTCGAACCTGGGGTATTTCGGAAGCAAATGTACTGTACTGAAAAAAGTACGTGAGACATAGTTGGAAGTATTCGGCGGCCCTCGTAGTGATTCGGCGCCCGGTGAATTTTGTCCCCTTTCCCCCCTTGTTACTCCCCTGAGAACGCCATTCCCACGCATTCCTACCCCACCAACAGCCCTGCCTGTCTGAATGAATGCTCAACTGATTTGTTTCAATTGCGGGAGTTGCTTGCAAAATTGGTCTCAACTTTTTCACAAAACATACGAAGCAGCCGCTTTCAAAGCCACTGACTTCCACAGCAGGATAGCTTTCGATGAAGCTGATTCTTGATGCGCGTGGTGAAACCTTTGTACTATTTATACTATAGATTCGGATTTGAACATTGTTGCATCGAAGTCTAGCGTAAAGCAAACACTGACCAGCTGCACCTTCGCGGAAAGGTATTTCTTACAAGATTTAAGACTGCGACGATTTTTACCAATGCGATTTTTGAGAACATAAGCCAGGAATTTTACTGCAGTCAATGACATCTTTCCTTTGATCGTTTTAAAGTAAGATCGTTTAGTAGTGAGCTGAAAAAATAAAGTTTTGTTACGCTTGGTGACGCGTTTTTAATCCATAGTTGCAATTCGATGGAAAATCGTTAGTTTTCTACTTTGTTAGGGGCATAAATGCGGTTCAAATGGCATCCATGTTTGTTGCATATTGTTTTCAGAATGTTAACTTTATCTCTTTTGCAGATGTGTTTAAAACTTAACCCAACCACTTACTAGTCAAGCTTCAAATTTTTTTGTAAAGTAAAATCTTCTTCGTTTGCTTGATAAGTATATCCAATCATACTTCCATTAACTGGTGACTAGATTTCAATTACTTGTAACCTTAACGCAATTGCTTATATTTTATTGTTTTCCTCTGTTTTTCTCACGTGAAATTTTCTCGTTTTCTGCATATTTCCTTTTGCATGTTCACACCGGTTTGAACTTACTGTTGATTAAGTTTAACACTAGAACTCAGGGAAAAAATATACCCCTTGAGCTCCAGCGATGTCGATTCTAAACCTTCGGAGTTCTTGGTACAACTGTAACTAAAATTTGCTACGTAAAACTTCTTTTCAATTATTGACCGAAAAATAAACTGCACAGAAATCTGTTCGACGGGGTAAAATGTGAGAATCGGCAAAAAGCAGTAACTGCCGCAAACAGAGCACTGAATTATAAAAAATGTCGAAATCGACATCGCCGGAGTTCTAGTGTAAAATACACAGAAATGTTAACTAAAGCCACCGACTCAAGCAACTTCATGTTTCAAATATGTCAACCTGGAGTGAAAACGAAGAGGACATCTTTGTAGTTTGTTTTTTTTAATAAGAGACAAGGAAATTGTATTGTGGCATAATAAGGACAGATTTTTAGTTGCCGAACTATTCTATGCTCGGGCTTTTGTTTTTCTTAAACTGCTCAGCTTAGCCTTTATTCTCTATTCCGTGGCAGCCTCGTTTCCAAAATGCCTTTATCGAAACAGAGTAAAGGTGACAAAGAATGCAGAGTTTTCCAAGATAGTTGGTCCGTTTCCTGTTTTTTACGGAGGTGAATGGGATACCTGTATATGTTTGGTGTGTCCACAGCAGGTTTCAGTGATGAAACAATATAACAATCGACGTCACTACGAGACTCATCATGTCGAACGATACCGTGGCTTGCAAGGGCAACCGAGAAGAGAGAAGGTAAAGGAATTGATAGCAGGCTTGAAAAAACAGCAGTCCGTTTTCACCAGTAGCCATGATATAAGTGCAGCAGCTGTGAAGGCTAGCTGCCATATTGCTAATGACATAGTGTTAGCATCAAAGCCGTACTCTAAGAGTGAGTTCGTGAAGACGTGCACCCTAAAGGCTGCAGAAATCGTGTGTTCTGAAAAGCTAAAGTTTTTGCTAAAATTAGTCTGACAAGAAACACTTTGGCAGAGAGGATTTCGGACATTTTTGCAAATTTAGACATTCAACTGAAGAACAAACTCAAGTCTTTTGTTAAGTTTTCAGTTGCGCTCGATGAAAGCACGGACATTTCGGACATTGCACAACTAGCCATATTTATTCGTCATGTTGAGACTTTGTCTGTCACTGAGGAATTCCTGGGGCTGGTGCCTATGATGGACACCACAACAGCCAATGGTATTTTCAACTCTCTCGTTGGAGTACTGAACAGGGTCGGAGTAAACTGGTCCCGTGCTGTCTGTATTACCACAGATAGCGCGCCATCAATGATCGGGAGAAAAGCAGGTGTTGCGACAAAATTTAGAGAAAAAGTGCAGGTTGTAAGTGGATGACATGAATTTTGGACATTTGGCTGTATTTCGCACCAGGAGGCATTGTGCTGCAAGTCGTTAAAAATGGATCACGTCATGCAAGTGGTTGTCCGGAGAGTTATTGCATCCGAAACAGAGGTCTTAATCACCGTCAGTTTGACAGTCTTCTCAGTGATAAGGCGTTTTTTTTATTCACGTGGGGAAATTGAAAACTTTGTGTGCTAATAATCATTTTCAGATGAGCTTGAACTTTTTGCATTAAACTTATGAAAACAGTTGGAAGTTGTCAATACTTTTAACCAGGGCGTTATACAGTGATTACATTGATCCGACCCGCTTGAGATTAAACTTGCCTGAAGTGGCCCCTGAACTGAAACGAGTTTGACACCCTGCACTAGATTGACATAGTGACTGCACGCATACATTGGCGTAAAATAGGCACGAAACAGGGTTTTTGAAATTGTAGTAGAGCACTGAGCAAAAATGAAGCGGTTTTCACTTGTCTCTGAATGTCATTGTCCTCTTTTAATGAGGCATGAAGTAATGCATTAGGATATTTGACTTATTCAGCAAACTTAACACCGACGTCAATCAGACAGGCAACTTGTGTAAGTACGTTTATATTTTTTAGGGAGAAAAACTACGTTGACTATCTATTTACATAATACAATTTCATTTTCAGCAGCATAATCGTAACAAATATTCTGAAGGCGTTGAAGACCGCTGATGCTACTACCAAACACACATATATCATCAGCCAACATCAAGTGGTTCACAACCACGTTTCCAACAGTGCATCACTCTCTGTACAACAAAACTGCAAGTGTTGGTCAGCATCAAGTTACCTATTTCTTCAAGACTTTTCATGTCNTGATTAGAAACAATTGTATTCTTTTACCCAACAGTGTGCATCTTCATCCAGCTTTTCGTCCGCTTACTTCACTTATAAAATGCTTTTTGCAAGTCTTAATTTGTCTCGCACTTTCATGATGATTAACGAATGCATTAAATTGCTTGTGCGCTGTTTTAGTAGTATTTGTTCCCCTTCAGTATTGTCTGTGCGTGCTAACTAACAAGTAACACCAACCCCTATATTATATAGGCTGTGATTAAGCGTTTTTGTGTTTTCGCGTTTTTCGACTAACCTCCGTATATAGATTTTTTAGCCTGAGCCAATAACGTTGAAAAATTATATAATGCAGAGGCACCTTTATATTATATTCTGCACAGTAAAAGATTCGTTGTTTGACAAACAGGTGTAGTCCCTGTTAAGCATGCAAACTTCGAGGTTTATGACAAAATCTTTGGGCCAGAGTATGTTCATCACTGAGCTAAATCAGTTCACACACTTTGAGGACAGATGACGTTTAAACAACCACCATATTTGTAACAGCGCATGCGTGTTCACAAGCGGAAAACAGTTAAAGATTTTTAACAGATCCCACTTTAAAATAGGCCTTCAATTGGTCTGTTTGAATATGTTTGTTTGGAACTTAATTGTCTTTCAAAATTCAGAACTTGAGTGAAAGTTTGTTCTTGGATCAAGCTTTTTTTAATGGATGATTTATTTCAACGACACTTTGGATGCACATCCTTCGTTTTATTCACAGAGGTGAAATAGATTTTCACATTTGCATTCAGTCTTGTGTTTATCTGTTGCTCTAAATGCAGTTCACGCAAAATATGGGAAAGCTGACAAAAGCAGTCAAGCGTAGTTTTTGATTTATTGCAAACGCCAACATTTTGTTCGTAATTTGTGCGAAGTTTACAAGAAAGTTATTACCGTCAATCTTCCTCAGCATACCTCCAAAATTGGACTTGAGATAACGATGACTTCGTCTGAGCCAGAACTGACCCGTTACCTGAGCGGCTTGCATTGTAGAAAGCAGAGCTTGAGTTCGAGATGTCTTGCAAAGTGACACAGGAATTTGTGTTCCACGGATTGCCTGAATCACAAGAATTTCACTTTTATTAAAATGTTTGTGTTGGTTTTTGCAGAATTTGGTTTCTGTGGTCAAGAAAGCCAACAGTAGTGTCTGTGTTGTCTTGCAACCGGATAAAATCTGTTGCAATTGTTTGCAAGAATAAGCACTGGATAGGACAAATTGAAAAAAACAACATGATTTCAGGCTCTGAAGAATTCACACCATTGGCGGGCGGTCACTACACCACGGTCAGAGTAAAACGCTCCGAAAGGACTTCCTTCGTCGCAGACCTGCCTCTAAAAGTCTAAAGTACAGGGGTGTAACGAGGGGGGCAAGGGGGCGCAACGCCCTGGGCGCCGAAAAGTCCCAGCAATGTCCCAAGTACTCCTTTCAATATACAGTACATTTACTCCCAAAAACCTTGTAGGTTCGAACATGGGAGCGCCAAACTTATTTCTTGCCCCGGGCGCCATTTAAACCCGGCGCACCCCTGCTAAACTATCAGAGAGATAAGCGTTTTGTCATTGAAGGCAACTGTGGATAACTTAGTCAAAACAATATTTTTCTATCTCAGTATTCTTTGGGCGACAAAGAGAATCAGTTAAAAAAATTAGTCGGCGTAAATGGGTGATTGACCACTAGTTGCTTCCGCAATCGTTTAACAATTTTCGAAGCATTTCTTTGTTTACTAAGGATAGGCATTTGCGATCAAATTATACACGTCAACGATTTTGTTGGACTGAATAAGTGCACTAACAGAAAGAGCATATTGGATGAGAACCCGCGTGCTAACCCGTTAGGGCCCAAGTGGGGTGTTTACTGCTGTTATTGAGCAACTACGAAGCGCTGTTCGCATTTTTTAATTTTTACCTTTGTTTCTTCAGGATCACAGATATGGGTTTTTAAACCTACTCAGTGAAATTGGGCGGTGACACTATCCAGCCCAACAAAGTGTAAATACAGAGCAGGGTCCGAAATTTGACCTTTGAGGCGAGATCTAGGTTAGTGCACTAGATTTCCCAGCAAGGCTGTGCTTCATGCGCACGGCAGCGAACGTGTCTCGGCGTGGAGTTTTTGCTCACAATCGCCACTAGGCGTGGCTGCAGACATGCGGACGTCGGAAGGGGGCCTGGATTTTAAAATTATCAGCAAAAAAGTTTGTTTTCTTATTTTCGAGTGGGAAAAACAAGTTTAACCACTTTTGGCCCCCCCTAGAAAAATTTTGGAAAAAATCCCCTAGAGTAGACCCTCCTGGAAAAAATCCTTCCGACGCCCATGGCTGCAGAAAGCCACGAATGCAAAAATTCGGAACAGATGGTTACCCTATTCTCTTGTTCCATTATTGGAGTTTTGAAATGTCATGAGTGTGAAATCAAAAGACAACCTCGTCTGACGCAAGGGCGGTGTGTGGTTTTCTTTACGAGTGTGAATTGTTCTTTTTTATGTTATCATCGTTTTCAGCTTTACGTTTAACGCAAAGCTTCGTCAGTGAGAGCATCGAACACCTCTGACAAATCACGTAAATCTGAGCGACAGAGCTGTGAAAGTTCAAATCGCTTTTTAAGAAGGCGATTCATTGCACCTTATGATTGTTTGCAGGCCGATGATTGGAGCGTAGTTGCAGTTTGTTAATTTACGTTGAGATTGAATTCAGAATTGCAGTTGTAGCTTTAGATTTCCTGCCAATAGCTTCGTTGGCAACGTCTCTTAGTGTCGTTTCTGTTATGTATCGAAAACTGCACTCAACGATTGATAGCAAGTTGATTGAAGTTAGGTATTTGTCGCATGAGAATCTGCTATTCACAATTAAGGAGTATGAAAACTGCTGGCAACCATGCGTCGTCGCTGGATCCCGATTCTTCTGCGCTGTTTTTTTAGTTTCAAGCTCCATTCTTTCCAGACAAGGTCGACTGTCTCATGGTTCAGGTAAAAGTTTAGGAAAACCTCGACAGATCAGACTTTAGTTTGAACAAACGCAGCATGATGATGAATGATTGGCAATCGGAACTGTGTGATGTCGGGTCAGCTCCGTAACCAGAACTGAATACCAAGGAGGTTTTGCGGCTTACAAGAAGGAGGAGGACTCTTACGAAATAGTGTACGCACGTTAATGCAAAACAAGGTGTTCAGGGCTGTGGCCGGAGCCCGGAACCGGATCCCAAGCAATTTTGGACGGCTGGAGTCAGAACCGAAGCCAAAAATTTTTAGATGGCGGAGCTAGAGCCTGAGCCTGAAATTTGGTTCCGGTTCCACACACGTAGCTTCTTGGGCAAGCGAGTTGTAAAAATAATACATTGTTTTTCGTGTGTAATCGACCAAATCGTTCTGGAGTAGAAGCCAAAAACGCCTAGATTTAGGAGCCGGATCCTGAAATTTGAGTTCCGTCTCCACAGCCCTGGTGGTGATGGTAAGTTTAGAGCTAAGATTTAGCAGGGAGTCAAAGTTTTGGCAAGATAGCATTGGCCCTAAATGGCCCCCTCATTCTCGGGTCTGGCCCGAGACAGGAACCTCACAGCCAGTGTTGCCACTTCTGATGTTTTGACATCAGATATGATATTTTGATAGAAATTTTTGATGTTTGACGTTTTGGCGAGAAATCTGATGTTGACAGCTATTATAATAGCTTATTTTTGTTTTCCACACTTCTCTTTTTAAGTTGAAAGCAAGCTATATTCATAACTTTTAAGTTCCTTTGATCAATCTCTCATTCCAATGTGTGTTTGGTTATCGTTCTAAACCAGTGGTTCTCAAAGTGTTCGATATCGACCTCCAGGGGTCAATTTGACCACCCAAGGGGTCGATAAATAGTCACGGTGTCGAATGGGGGTCACTGAACGGCCCCTGAGTTCTGAGCATATTTTCGAATTGTGTATTATATTATCATGCATTTCAAGTAAAAAGTACTCAAATTTATTTTGACACATACTTTCCTTGTATTAATAGCTGTTGGGCTAGGCCACGGGGTCTACAGAAAATTGCATACTTTAATTAGGGGTCAACGTGCAGAATAGTTTGAGAACCACTGTTCTAAACTCTGAAGAAATTCTTTTCACAACTTTGGGATGAACACTGTCTATTGAAAGAAATCCTTTCTCAGCACAGAATAAACACTAAGACCTTACAGAGTAAATTGAACAATGTATGAACTTTGGGATGAATGAACATTGTACGTTATGCATGACCAACTTCTCCATTTCACCGTTTCGGAGAACCCAATTTCGGAGAAATCGGTCATGCGTACGACACTTACTTCGTTGTAAAGCAGTGATGCCAACTTTCCGGTTTCCCGCGATTTTGGGCTTGTTTTTTGTGGAGTTGCGTTTTTTTTAAGACTTGCGGGCTGCTTGTTTTTGGGCTTGTTTTAATTGAAATTTGCTTGTTTTTTGAGATTGTTTTTGCAGATTTCTGTTTTGAGGATTGCTTTTTTTCAAATTTTATGGCACTTTCGCTATTTCAATTTGCTCGTAAAGGTATATTGGGCGTGTTTTTGTGAAAATTTGTTCATTTTGGACTTGTTTTTTCGGATTTGCCACCCTGATTTTTTATTTGATTTTCTTGCTGATATTTCGTTTTGTTGGATTTTCCTGCCAACACATTTTGGGCTTGTTCTTCGGTTAAGTTACCTATGTTGGCTTGTTTTTCAAATTTACTTGCTTGTTTTTGCAAAATAACCTGGCATCACTGTTGTAAAGAGGTTCGTGAAGGAAGCATTTTGCTTACATGAAACTGCAACGTAAAATTCTGATGTTATCTGATGTTGAAGACGGAAACAATTTTATGTTAACGAGACTGGGCCCAGTGGCAACACTGCTCACAGCCACGATCAAAGGATGGCACTGAAGTCGGGCAAAATTCAGCTAATTGCGCAAACATAATTGGAACAAAACCCATTGAAGACGACGAAGTTGCTTCGCTTGAAAATCCACGAAGTGAAGACCGACAATAACAAGAGAATGCCGCTAACAGATCAGTGACTTTGTTATATTGCATAAAATTACAACAAACTGCCGCACGCATCTTCCTGACAAGCTTTCACATTTTGTAGAAACTTAGGCAAAAAGTTTTTCAGGGTGTATTTCAAACTGTTTGAGTGTCAACTTACCAAAGGTCACGAAAAACCTTGTGCTCTGAACAGATTGTTGGGCGACAGAAGGGGAGAAACTATCGGAAAATTGAGCATATTTGCTGAAACGGGCGTAATTCTAAGGGGCGGGAAGGCCGCTTGGGGAGAAAATTAAATTAATTTCTAACTATAGCTATCACTTCACAAATGTCGTTTGAGACCCTATGAATCCAAGCAGACATTGATAACGTTCAAGCCTGGAAAACAAAGTGCTTCAACTCCATCAGCTGTGAATGTCACTAAAATACGAATCCTATTACTCTGCCGTAGGCCTGCGTCGATCTGCATTGGGGCTACCCACGAGCTTCGAGAAGGGCAAGTAGCCGGCTCAAGCAGTTTCGGTCCTGGCATGCCAGCTACAAAATGTAGAACTCAACAGTTGCTCTTACCGCAAGTCATCCATGGGAGACTTCCAATCGTAAAAGTGTTGGCGAGATAAAGCAAACCCCAGGCCATGATCATCATGTACGGTATCAACCCCAGGAAACCGATCACGAACGACGCCAAACCAACGCCCTGCAAGAAAACACAACGCTTTACAAAAGAATGTACGTATGTATCGACGAAATCGAAAACAAGCGGAAAATCCACTGCTTTTTCCTTTCTATACATATTGGCGAAAATTACGACATTGTGCGCTACATTAAATTACTGCTTCCTTTCGCCAAACAATTCTCTGGTCTGTTCTCTCTCACTACGTCAACGTAGTACTACATTGTTGTGGTACTACTATAACCTTTTTTCGGCCAGGAAATAGAGACCTTTTTTCGGCCAGGAATAGAGATTTGTCTGAACGTGTTTAAAGATTATTGTCGGGCGTGTCTACAGGCGATCAGTTTCTCTGGCAGCTGCCGGCACATCAGTGAGTGATCGTCGTAATGCTGCCGAGCACACTGCGTGTGTTACGTCAGCTTTTGCACCTCTCGGAACGCATGATGCATGTAAGCAAGGCCTAGCCTTGATGTAAGACGCGAAGAGCGCGGTTTCGTCGCCAGCCGCAAGTAGCTTTCACACGGATATTTCCTTTCGGCGGTAGATTGTATAAAGCAGTGTACGTTGACATGCATGAGAAACAAAACTTAATTACTACTTAGCCCTTTGCAGCAGCACAGTGAACAAAAATAGTTTGCAGCACATTAAGCCACTGACACGTTGTGGACGTAGAAGGGAAGGGGTGGGGTCGCCACCCAAGGTCTAACTCTATGCGGTTTTGTTGTTTTTTTGGAATTTTTCGGATTGAATTAAGGTTTACACCAGAAATATTTTAAATTCGGCATCATATATTGCCAGTATTTCATTTAATACGTTCACCGCTGTAGCACACAAGAAATAACTTTCTTTTAAAATTGAGTTGTAACCGGTTTTTGAAAAGATTTTAATTAGATTCAAATATAATTGACTCTGTGCATCTGTAAAACAGAATAACCTACTAACACCCCGGACGGTAGATACGATTCGCGCATTTTTACCAACAAACTCAGGCCAAACTGATGATTTCGAAACATAAGCATCCTTTATTTTTTGGACAGCGTAAACAAACTGGTAAAGTCACTTGTGTACAACATAACAAACGTATAATAAACATTAAAGAGAGAAAAAACTAATGAAAGTAAGTATCGATTTCTGCAGCCGACATGTTTTTTCTGACCTTTACCTTCATAAGCGGGAGGCGGTTCCACGCTCCAACCCTTCCTCGCTTGGTCATCTGGCCAAGCCCGACTTCAAAAAAGAACATTGGGAGTGATATCGTGACGAGAGATATGACGTAGGGAATAAGAAACACGCCTGCAAGCGCCAGTAAAAAGTCTAATAGTGACTATTAGAAGAGGTTTTCATACGTTTTCCAACGAACAAAGTCGTAGTGTGATTAACTACCCAACAAAGGAACATGTTTGCATGTACATAAGCACACGGATAGGCTTCTTCAAGAGGCATTAGGAATAATCTTGCCAAAAAATCTACCACTGCCCGCACATCTGATGCTGGCTTTTTTTCGAAGTTCGACCGAATTTCCGCAAATTTTCTCCAGAAATAAGTGAAGAGCAAAAAGCAATAAAAAGTCCATCTTTTTTTTCTCAATCGCTGACAACGTCAACGCTTCGTTGTCTTCAAAAATCTGTCCTAATTTTTTTCAGCCCTGAAAGTTCATAAATGCTCCCTGATTCGCCTGATTATTACAAATTGTGCAAGAATCCACACCCACCACCAATGTCGCCCCGTCTCATGCGTGTATATTTGCATGAACAAAATGATGCTTGTCCTGGGATCGTTTTATGAAAATTTCTAGGACATATTTGCAACGTTGCTATATAGTTGCGTTTTAAAAATTCTGTAATGTGCTGCTTTTGTTTTCAGGTTTGATACGAGTTTGTTGCAGATTGGTTCACTGCTTTGTTGAATGCTTCATTTATGTTTGGAGCACCAGAGAACGTCTGAGACAAGAGATGGAGCAGGTTTCGAAGGCAGGTACGAATGGCCTGGAGAAATGCTGCTCTTTTTACGTCTCGCAGTCATCTGCAAAAACGTCTATGCTCTTTTCACTTTTCTTTACAAATCTTTTGCTCGGTTGACATTTGCCGCAAATTGAAAACAGGGGCCAAACGCTCTCGCAACACACGAAATAAATACAAACGCACCTCCTCCATTTTTCTGACAAAGGTAAGGAAACCGCCACAGATTTCCCAAACCGATGGTATAACCAATCACGGAGAAGAACGACTCGATAGGACGATCCCACGTCAATCTGCAGAATCACCGTAACAACATATACAATTCATGGAAGTTTTTTTTCTCCGATCGTATGTGTGCGTACATTGAAAACTCAATTTGACGTCTGTTTCAGTTAACACCTTCCCTGCCGGTCGATGTCAGCCTAAATTTATCATAAACAAACCAATAAAAGTGGACCCCGTCGAATCACTGGGAAAAAACAAACACTTCAAAACGAATTATCATAAATATGAACAAAACGGAACAACCCTATTTAAAAAGTTAACTCTGCACACCTTATAGCCTCTGATTAAATTGAATTTCATTTTGATCATTTTGAATATTCTACCGCCACTACAAATAAATTCACCATAGTTTGTCTGAGCTATATTTTGCAATCAACTCAGTGTCTAATTGCAATTACTTTGCCAAAAAATAATTCATGGAATTAAACCGTCGTGTGATTTGAGGATAAACATTTTCACAGCAAAGCAAATTATCGTGAAACGCTAAACCGGACGAAAGAAGGATCTGTGTCTCTGAGATTTCTGCCGACTGATTGATGTTTTTTCAACATCGAATTCACGAAAAATGTTAAAAATGGTTTGAAACGAGTTTTTCATGAAAATGTTAAAAATGGTTTGCAGTTATGATACAAAACCTTCGGAAAACAGTTACGTCACACTTTTCAAATCGAAATAATTTTTCGGACCTTTAGGAAGTCTGCAGATGATTTAACCCCATAACAATGTTGTGTTTATGAAATGGTCGTAATGCAAAGCAGTTTTGCAGATATTTCAGCAATAAGTCATCACCAAATGAGAAATGTCTCGTCGATTTTCAGCCAAGCCTCCACATCCGCCTGAAGCAGAAATTCTGTTTTGGAGCTTACGTGCTCGTAATTCGATGGTTCGCTGGCATTTATACACCGCAGAAGTTGCATCTTTTTAATTGGCAGGAGTTCACCAGAGGTCAATCAACCAACGAGCTTATATAGCTAAGTGTGCTTTAGCTATGTTAACAAAATTTCGAGACTATTTTTATGAACTTTAAAATAGTACGAAAAGCTTCTATCAAGAAACATTTCGGAGATAAAAGGATAATTTTACACACTTTACACAATATAATCACTGAAAATTTATTGCGAAGAATCAGTGCAAGTCTTGTGACTAGTGTTTGTCTAACTACATCAACTAAAACAGATCAAACTCAATTTGAAAATGCAACGAATACAAACCTTTGAGTAGCATCCTTTTTGCCCATGCTTTACGATTAATCAGTACGCAGATAATGTTACTATACGTCCCTCACAGGCTCAATTTCACTCAAAACGCCTGATACCATATAAATAAAATTGTTAAAGTTGCTTGGAGCGTGTACAAATTTATCGTTCGTTTGTTTGGTCTATTTCATGTTAAAGGGAGGTGTGATGATGCAGCGCAGCTGATGCAGGTGGGAACAACTTTCTCCGATTAAATTTTGCTGTGAAGCGAAGACTTAGGTGACTAGCACCGTCTGGGAAATTATTTTAGAATGGGCAAGCATTAATCAATCGTGCGACAGAAATTCTCGTGCCAAGTTCTTTGTTTGCTTTTCTGGGAATTTTGTGTCTTACATTACTGGAGTAACCAAAGTGTTGGCGGTGTTCGCTGAAAAGTGTATATTTGGAAAAAGCTGAGTCGACTTGTCCTTGTTCAAACCTACTTAGGAAATGTTTTCAAGGATTTTGTGCGCTGGTGCGAAAAACCACTCAAAACCTGTTTTCGGGGCAAAATATGGCTGTTTTTGGTTCAGTCAATTATATAATGCAAAATGTTTAGTAAAGGTAGAACGCGCGCATCAGGCTTTCGAAAAATAAATCTCATACGTACAAGGCACAGCAAACCCCTTAAGCAAGTGCTCACCCAAGCGTATAAGCAAGTGTTCAATCAAGCGTACAGAAATAGNTAAGTAACTGGCCGATANCCGACAAGCTTTGCGTGAAACCTGTTAGATAGAAAGCTTCAGTTTTTCGTCTTTCATACCCAGAACCATTCGCATATTGTCCAAGGTTTTCTGAATTGATTAGTGTCTGCGTTTTTTTGTAGAAGTCGTGAACTCAGGAATCGAGTCAGTGGGAGTCTCTTCACTTTGAAAAACATTGTGGGTCACATACATCACTGCACAACTCGAGAATGATTGAAAGGTATGCTCGTGTGCATAGCGCTTTCCTCAGTTTTAGTATCCCCCCTATGATTATCTGAAGACACTGCATATAACATGCAATTAATCAAAAACAATTCGCCATGATTCTTCCTTGAGGGACACTAAACCTATATACTTTCGTCTTCTATCAACTTCGCAGTGCCTGCTCAAGTGCATTCACAAGATGATATTTGGTTTTCGCGCTTTTATTACTGACTCACACTCGCGCACGCTTCGTCTTTGTTTTTGCCGCCCATCAAAAGATTTGCTGATTTCCTGCAACGTGCTGCTTGAAAAGCTCTTTCCCGCAAGCTTGCTACCACGGAATTATAACATGAGATGCATGACGCACAGGCATTTAAGCGGCGAGACGTCGCAAACGCAGCATTTCCCTTTTTTGCCGTCACGTTACTCCGATCTTCTCGATATGAACGTGTTTGCTACTACTTTGGGTTTAATGCAATCTAATCAGCAATTAGTTATCCGAATCTTTATCTGCCCATGTGCCAGACCGATTTAATCTAAAATAAAGCACGGAACGAAAAGACTGATGATTGATTCGAAGCCAAAAGCAAGCACCATAACAGGATTTAGAGAGTGAAATTAAGCAAAAGAGTTTATCGATCGCGGTAAGTTTTCAGTTCGTCATCCGCACAAAACACATCTCTTAACTTCAACTGAGAAAATGGCACACACGCAATAAATCCACCAGAGCAATAGAGCTTTATTTTGTTTGCGTAACATAGTAACCAGCAAAAACATACGACTGACGTTAATAACAACTGGTTTTTCACCGATGGCTTAATTTACTTTTGAGCGAACTAAAGCTTGCCGAATTTTTTTTCTATTGGGACATTTTTACGGAAATAGGAAAACATAACAATGAAATTTCAATTGTAAAATCCGTAAACAAAGAATATTTTTTTCAAGGGATTCGTGTGTAAACTGTTCGTTTCTGTCTTGCTTTTTGCAAACTGATGACAAAAACGTTATCAGAAAACACTTTGAGGAACAATATACTTGAGATATATCGCCAGGATTAGGTAGACATAGCGTTGACCGCACAATTACAAGCGCTCTCCGACGAGTAATGCGGAGGTGGAGCATTGCAGACTTCGCGGAATAGTTCATGCAGTCAATCACTGAATGCAACGCAGGCGAACCTTGTTATTAACGTGAAGTGCGTATAGCGCCCTGTCAGCTTTGTCGCAATCAGTTCCATAAACAACATGGCGTTCAGTCATGCAAGCTTCAAAGCGCTTTCGCGTACGTATTATTTCCTCCATCCGAGACTGCGCTGTGAGTCTACACATGCTCTGATGTCATGGAAAATTTTCGGTGTTCTTCCCCGTTTCTGAAAAGCGGCTCCAATCCGAACTTGACCTCACAAGCTTCGCGAAATTTTTTGAAAAAGGATAAAATGCGCTCAAACTGCGATCATCGTGCATCCCTGCGAAATGAACTATATCCGTCGAAATTGTCGCGAGTGTCCCCGCGCTCTTGGTGCAATTTTAATCTAAACGTTCCGGGTTGGCACGAGAACGGTACCTTCATTAATTTGCTGCACAGCGAAAGGATCTTAACAATTAATGCGGCCACATTTCAAATTAGCAAAAGTAATCTCACAATGGATTGTTCCCCAACCCGGAAACGTTTTGCGGGGCCCGTGAACTTTTTCGACAATTCATTGTTTAAAAGGCATTAACAGGATACCGGTCGCCATAGGCGCACGGCAGGGCATTTTACTGGGGGGCGGAAAAAATTTGCCCTGAAAATAACAAATTTGCCCTGAAAATAAACAATTTGCCCTGAAACTAACTTTTAAAGTCATTGTAATCAGTCAGGACTTTGTGCAGATTTCACATTACACTAGCCTAAATTACACGGATCACCCCCAAGTGAATATACAATGCACTGTATCAGGTTTTTTTAAGGCGTTTTAGGGACCCGATTCGAGTCCCTAGAATTTCAAATCGGGTCCCTAGAATCAGAGAAAATTATCATCGGGTCCCTA
>JGI24158J21664_10004085_pt1 | contig 18649 bp, 18 predicted proteins | sample Ectturendosymbi3_FD_21664 | JGI IMG/M metagenome (IMG submission 21664)
TAATAATAATAGTATACAAAAGATAAATATACACTTAATAAAAGAATATATAAACAATAAAAAATCAAAGGTATTAAAAAAATATATAAAAAAATTTTATTACAATTATAATAAAATTAATTATTATTATGATTATTATAATTACAATAATGAATACATTTATAATATCTGCATTAATAACTTATATATTATAAATAAAATTAAACAACCCCAAGGATTTATCTTTTTTATTAAGTATTTACTCTGTGATGAAAATAATTAACTTACCTAGAATAGCAATATAAATTATTTATTCTCCAAAGTAGCAATAATACACTCTGTAGTTAAAATCATAGAGGCAATAGATCCAGCGTTTTGTAAAGCAGAACGAGTTACTTTGGAAGGATCAATAATACCTGATTTATACATATTTACAAGTTTACTTTCATCAGCATTATAACCAATAGAAAAATCATGCTGCTTAACTTTTTCTAGCATAACGGGACCATTTAAACCGGCATTTTCAGCTATTCTCATAAGTGGACGTAATAAAGATTTCTCTACTATTAAAGCACCAACGAGTTCTTCTCCAGATAAGTTATTAGATGCCCAATCATATAAATATTTAGATAAATGTACACATGTTGAACCTCCTCCTGGCACAATGCCTTCTTCAATCGCAGCTTTAGTCGCATTAATTGCATCTTCTAAACGTAATTTCTTATCTTTCATTTCTGTTTCAGTCGCAGCTCCAACTTTAATTACAGCGACCCCACTAGACAATTTAGCTAATCGTTCTTGTAACTTTTCTTTTTCATAATTATTATTACTAATTTGTATTTGCTTCCTAATTTGTTCACATCTTGCATTAATTAAACTTTCATTACCTTCAGCAACAATAGTAGTAGAATCTTTAGTAACTTGAATTTTTCTAGCTATTCCTAATTGATCTAAAGAAATAGAGTCTAAAGTTAAACCAGTATCACCTGTAATAACTTGAGCAGAAGTTAATACAGCAATATCCTCTAATAAAGATTTTTTTCTATCACCAAAACCAGGAGCACGAACAGCTACCACATTTACAATACCTCTTAACTTATTTACTATCATAGTTGCCAATGCTTCTTTTTCAATATCTTCGGCAATAATTAATAGTGATTTACCTGTTTTCGCTACTTCTTCTAATATAGGTAATAACTCTTGTTGAATTAAAGTGATTTTTTTATCAGTCAATAAAATATAAGTATTTTCTTGTAATACTTCCATTTTAGAGGAATCTGTAACAAAATAAGGAGAAATAAAACCTTTTTCAAATTTCATTCCTTCTTTTATTTCCAACTCAGTAATAGTTGATTGACCTTCCTCTATAGAAATAATTCCTTCTTTACCAACTTTATTAATGGCTTCTGTAATCATATTACCGATCTCTAAGTCATTTCCTGCAGAAATAGATGCAATTTGCATAATATCTCTAGAATCTTTAATAGGACGTGAATATTCAGAAATTTTATTAACAACAAAATTAACTGCTTTATTAATACCTTTTTTTAATAAAATAGGGTTAGAACCAGCAGCAACATTCTTTAAACCTTGTTTTACCATAGCATGTGCTAAAACTGTTGCTGTAGTCGTACCATCACCTGCAACATCATTAGTTTTTGAAGCAGCCTGTCTAATCAAGGCAACACCAGTATTTTCAATTACATTCTGTAACTCTATTTCTTTTGCTATAGTAACACCATCATTAATAATTTGAGGTGCACCAAATTTCTTTTCTAATACAACATTTCTACCTTTTGGTCCTAAAGTAATTGAAACAGCTTCAGCTAAAATATCCATTCCTTTTTCTAAAGCCTGACGAGCTGCATCATGATACAGTATTGTTTTACTCATAATAAAAAACCTTATTAATAGAAAAATATAGATCTTAAAAAATTTAAGTTAAAATAGATAAAAATATCATTAAATTAATATAAAAAACATTACCATAAATATATTAAAATAACTGCTAAAAATATTTAAATTTAGATTATATATTGTTATAATTATATTAATAAGGGCTTGTAGCTCAGTGGATTAGAGCACGTGGCTACGAACCACGGTGTCGGGGGTTCGAATCCCTCCTTGCCCGATAAAAATAATAATCAATATATAATCAAATGATACAACCATTAAGAGGAACCAAAGATATTTTACCTGATGAAATATCATTATGGCAATATTTATATAATATTATTTATGAAACATTAACAAACGCTAATTACCATGAAATTAGAACACCAATTATTGAAAACACAGAGTTATTTTTACGAAGTATTGGAAATGAAACAGATATAATAAATAAAGAAATGTATACATTTACAGATCAAGGCAAAAGGAGTATTACATTAAGACCAGAAGGTACCGCTAGTATTGCTAGAGCTTTTATATATAATAAACTTTACGCAAAATCAAAAGTAAATAAAATTTGGTACCTAGGTCCTATGTTTAGATATGAAAGACCACAACAAGGTAGACAAAGACAATTCCACCAATTGGGTATAGAATATATAGGAACAAAAAATCCAATAGCAGACGTAGAAGTTATAAGATTAGCAACAAAGATTTTAAATAAAATAGAATTTAAAGAATATAAATTAGAAATAAATTGTATTGGGAATATAGAAGAACGAGAAAGATATAAAATAAAATTACTAGAATATTTAAATAAATATGAAAAAGAACTTGACGACGAATCAAAAAAAAGATTAAAAAATAACACACTTAGAATATTAGATAGTAAAAATAAAAACATTCAAGAAATATTACTTGAAGCACCAAATTTAAAAGATGATTTAAACAAAGAATCATTAGAACATTTTAATACTGTATGTGAGCATTTAAAATATTTAAATATTCCCTACATAATTAACAATAAACTAATAAGAGGCCTAGATTATTATAATAATACTGCTTTTGAAATAAAAACTAATAAATTAGGCAGCCAAGATACGATTTGTGGAGGTGGCAGATATGATAATTTAATAGAACAACTAGGGGGACCTCAAACACCTTCTGTTGGATGGGCAATTGGAATAGAAAGATTATTATTAATAGCAAAAAATCAACTAAAAATAAAAGAAAAACAAATAAAAATATATATAGCTATAGAAGGTAAAATAGCAGAAACAAGAATTTGGAATATCATATCTATACTAGAAAATAAAAAAATTAATTATGAACTAGATATTACAGGAAGTAGTTTAAAAAAACAAATAAAAAGAGCTAATTTAATGTCAACAAACATTTGTATTATACTAAATGACCAAGAAGTACAAAATAATTATATTATTATTAAATGGTTAAAAATAAAAGAACAAAATAAAATTAATTTAAATAAATTTGAGGAATATATAAACAAAAATAAAAATTCAATAATTACTTGACAAAGGAGCACATTTTATTGTTATAATATATTTACTGGGGTGTAGCCAAGTGGTAAGGCAGCGGACTTTGACTCCGCCACTCGCAGGTTCGAATCCTCCCACCCCAGATAGACTATATCAATTAAACAAAAAATATTAATTATATAATATAAAAAAAATAAAATAGTACAACAAGTAAAGGAGATAAAAGTATGGCATTTATACAATTTATAGAGGGAATTAATGAAAATATTGTACCTACTATTACACTAACAAGATCAAGAGATGGTAGTACAGGAACAGCTAAATTTAGATTTAATAATCCAGATATTATACAATTAGGTATGCAAGAAAAAGGAGATATACAAGGTATGTATTTAAAAGATGATGAAGGATATTTAATGACTACAGATGTAAATGCAAAATTTATTAATGGTAAACCACAGGGAATTGAATGTACATATATTATTAAAAGCCCTGACGAATGGGATAGATTTATGAGATTTATGGAAAAATATGCAAATAATAATAATTTATCATTTACTAAAGCACAATAAATTTAATTATTTTTTATAGATATAATTTTAATTAATAAACAAATGAAGTTTTCATGGCAAATACTAAATTATTTTATTAATTTAGAAACAGTTACAAAAAAAGAGTTCATAAAAAAACTTGCATTAACAGGCTTTGAAGTAGAAGAAACAGAAATCAATGATGAAAAATTAAATAAAATTATTTTCTTAGATATAACAGCAAACAGAAAAGATATTAATTGTATTTTTAATTTAGCTGAGGAAATTAGTATTATTTTCAATATACCATTTAAGATACCTATAATAAAATATCTGAGTTTTATAAAAGATGCTATTTATATTAATAAGAATTTTAATAACATACAATATATTTATATTAATACTATTCATCGAGTTTGTAATTCTATTTCTCCAGATTGGCTACAAAACCATTTAGCCTGTTATGATATTAAATCTTTATCATTATTAAATGATATACAGGAATATATAAAAATTAAATGGGGATATCATATTGTTATATTAGATATTGATGAATTGGGAATAAAAAATATTCGTTATGATTTAATTAATATTTTTGTAGATAAAAATTGTAATACAATTTTATTGTATCAAGATAAGCAATTAATTAATTTAAATCAAATTGATTATAATTCACATCAATTATTAAATAATAATACAAAAAATATTTTTTTATTTTCATTTGCTTCCTATAATATTTCTAATCATTTAGTAAAAACATTTTTTAATGCTTATCAAGAAACAATACGATTAATTGTTACTTTTGGATATGGTGTTATTAACAGACCATATAAAATATTATATCCTAGTCTTTCTCAAAAGAGTATTAAGATTAAATATAAATTAATTCAAAAAATTTTAGGACCTATAAGTTCTAATAATTATAAATTGATGTCATATAATCAAATTGTTAAAAGTCTAAATCAGTTAAATTTAGATTATAATTATTATTCTAAATATAAAGTTTATGATTTAATAGTACCACATTATAGAAACAATGATTTACAAAGACCTATTGATATAATAGAAGAGATTGCAAGAATTTATGGTTTTCAAAATTTCTTAAATTTAAGTAAGTCAATAATAAAAATAAAAAAAGGAAAAATTTCAAATAAATTATATTACCTTAAAGTTATTAGAAATATTTTAAGAAGTGTAGGTTTAAATGAGGTAATCAATACATCTCTTGTAAAAAGGCAAATAAATAATCAATTTCAGATATCTATATATAATTTTTTTTCTTTAGATAGTCAATTTCTTCGTACTAATATTATAAATAATTTAATTGATAATCATATTTATAATATTAGGCAAAAAAATCATAGAACAGAAATCTTTGAAATAGGAAAAATTTTTTATAAAAATTTTAATAATCAGTACATAGAAGAAACTTATTTAAATGGTCTAATTTATAATCCCTCTTTCATTCAAAAAGATTGGTCTGATAGTTCTGTAAGTCATACTCTATTTCATATTAAAGGTATTTTAGAGATATTTTTTAATCGATTAAATGCTAAAGTAAAATTTGGTACATTAATTGTTGATGAAAGTAATCAATATATAAAATCATTGAATATATTTATACATAAATATAAAACGATTGCTTTTTATAATTATTATACTAATGAATTAATAGGTTTTTTAACAGAATTAAATAAAAAATATTTATATGATATACCTGAAAATAATCATAGTGTATATTTATTTGATATTAATATTAATAATTTATTAAAAACTATTTATTTAAAAAAACATTTTAAACATACAATTAATAAATATTCTTTGTATCCAAGTGTAACTAGAGATGTTTCACTTAAAATTACTAAAAGTATTAATATAGATTCAATAGTAAAATTAATTTTAGAGAATAATCATGATTACTTAGAATCTATTCATATTATTAGTGAATATTATGATGCTAAATTAAATACTAAGTCAGTTTGTTTTCGTATTGTTTATAGATCTCATGTTAAAACTCTTAATAGTGAAGATATAAAAATAATTGATATGAAGATAAAAAAAATTTTACAATAATTAGTACTTATAAAAAGATAAAGTAGATAAGAGTAAGTCATAAGCCAGGTTTTGTTCTTATTTGTATTTATAAAAAGTTTATAATACAAAAAGGGTAATTATTTATCTTCAGTTATGAAATACTTTATGCAGTATAGTATTGGTTAAATATATTAAAAAAATTACAATAGTTTGTATACAAATTAACAACTTTGCTCTTATATGGGGTTTACCTAGCAAATATTTTAAAAATATTTCTGGCATGCTCTTACCATACCATTGCACCCTTACCAATGAAATTTGATAATTCCTTGGCGGTATATTTCTGTGGCACTTTCCTCGTAATTACTTACACTATATTTATATAGCTATATTTATTTAAATAGAGCCTGGACTTTCCTCAAATTTGTAAAAAATTTGCAATTACCTTTGCTTACTCCCTTGATAATAATAATAGTAATAATCTAAGTAATATATATATTTAATAAAAGTTAAAATATAACATGTTAAATAATTTTTTAAATCAAAATAAGTTTGCAGATATTTTAAAACAATATCAATATAAGATAAATCCCGGAGAAATAGTTGCTGGCACAATTATATACCAAGAATATAAAGGATTTTTAGTAGAAATAGGACATTCAATTTGTGGTTATTTACCAGATGAAGAAATAAAAATTAATTCTAGTGATTATAAAAAAAAAAGTTATTTATTAATATTACAAGAGATTTTTTCTTGATTAAATATAATACGCATTTAAATCAATATATTTTATCTATTAAGAGATTAGAGTATATAAGATCTTGGAAAAGAATTAATCAAATACAGTCAGAAGATATTATTTTTAATTTACAAATTAAACATTTTAATAAAGGTGGTTTAATTACTTATTTGGAGGGTATACAGGGATTTATTCCAAAATCACATATAGCTATTAGTATTAATACAAAAAATATTTATTTAAAAAAACGAAATATATCATGTAAACTTTTAGTTATAAATGAAAAAAAAAATCAACTCATTTTAAGTAATAAAAGTGCATTGCTGAAAATATCAAAACATAAATTCAGGATAGGAGAATTATTATATGGTAAAGTGGTACAAATTAAATCATATGGTTTATTTATAGATATATATGGTGTCATAGCCTTATTACATATTTCTGAAGTAGGATTTAAATATATATCAAATCTTAGTGAGATTTTTTATAGTAATCAGTTAGTTAAAATTAAAATTATTCATATGGATATATATCAAGGTAGAATTTCATTGTCAAAAAGAAAATTAATTTAAAAAGTTAACCTCCTCCAACGATCGTAATAACTTCTATAGTATCATGATTCTTTAAAATGATTTTATCAAATGTAGATATATTAATAATAGATTCATTATATTCTATAATGACTGTTTTTAAATTAAAATTTAAGTATATTAATAAATCTTTTATTGACATAAATTGTGAACAGTTAAATGCTTCGCCATTAACAAATACTGTAAAATAATTTTCTTTTTTTAAATTTAACATAATCTAATAATTAACCAAATAATAAAAAATAGACAATTTATATAGAACATATTATAATATAATTATATATTATATGGCGGATGTAGCCAAGCGGTTACGGCAATGGATTGTGGCTCCATTATACGCGGGTTCGAATCCCGTCATTCGCCCTTTTTTATTTTAATATCAGTTTTACTAATTCTGTACGATTTCTTGTCTTTGTTTTATTTAGTAATCTACTAATATACTTTTCAACATTTCTTAGGCTAATATTTAAGTTAATAGCAATTTCTTTATTCATGTAACCTTTTAATAGTAGTTTTAGAACAGTTTTTTCTCTGTAAGTTAAAAATTGCAAAATATGATTTTCTGTATGTATATTGTTTAAGTTGTGAATAGAATTAATTTGCATTATATTTATATTATGAAAAATATTTTTTATAATAGCTAGTAACTCTTCAGGGTTAAAAGGTTTTGTTAAGTAAGCATTACAACCTAAATTATATCCTTTTATTCTGTCATTTGTCATACCTTTTGCCGTTAGAAAAATAACTGGTATATCTAGTAAAAGAATATCTAATTTTAGTAATTTAATAAAATCATATCCATTTAATTTTTTCATCATAATATCCGTGATTATTAGGTCAGGTTTGTCTTGATTAAGAAGAACTAAAGCAGATTCAACATCTGCAACTGTATGAACAAAAAATCCTTCAGTTATTAAATAGGAAGAAAGTAATTTTAGTAGATATTCATCATCATCAACAATTAATAGTTTTTTTATTATTTTCATAAGCTATTTTATAAAATATAATATTGTATAAACAAATTTTAAAGTAATTAAAGATATAATTTTTTATGAAATGGCTTAATTATTTTTCAAATTCAAACATACCATATCGTATATATAAAATAAAAAAAAATGATTTAATTATTATAAATAAACACTTTATTATAAGTAATTCAATTATTATTTTATATGGAACTATGTTTTTTTGTAAGGTTTTTAATAATCAAGAACTTTTTCCTATTGCTATATTAAATACAAATAATATTATATACTTAAAGTCTTTACATATTGATAATGAATGTTATTATAAATTAATTGCTTTAGATAAAACTTATATCCTAAGTTTTTCATGTAGCTATTTAATCAACAAAAAAAAGATGAATAAGGAGTTATTGATTTGTATTATTAATGCTTATCAAAATACTTTCATTAAGTATGAATTAATAAATAGTATTTTATCACATAAGTATATTAAGCTTAGATTAGTACACTTAATTTTAGTTTTCTCTTTAGAATTTGGTATAGTTTATAATCATAATATAATTATACCTTTTAATCTGCCACAAAAATATTTAATCTATATATTAAATACCAATTATATAACAGTTAATAAAATTATAAATTTTTTAATTCGACAAAATATAATAAAATATTCTTCTGATAAAATTCTATCATTACATTCTATATTAAATTTAAGTTATAATTTATTATCTGATTGCTAATAAATAAATAAAATAAATGTTATAATTATTTATGAAATGTATAAAATTACCATAATATAAATATAATCAAGTAGTTTAAATGTATAAAAATTTATAATTAATATAGTTATTAAAATTATGGGTAAAGTATATGACTGGTTTGAAGAGAGATTAGAAATTCAAGCTATTGCTGATGATATTTCTAGTAAGTATGTACCTCCACATGTTAATATTTTTTATTGTATTGGAGGTATAGTTTTTACATCATTTTTAATACAAGTCGCAAGTGGATTTGCGATGACTTTTTATTATAGACCTACTGTTGCTGAAGCTTTTTCATCAGTAGAATATATTATGACTGAGGTGAATTTTGGTTGGCTGATCAGGTCTATTCATCGATGGTCAGCTAGTATGATGGTATTAATGTTAATTTTACATATTTTTAGGGTATATTTAACGGGTGGATTTAAGAAACCTCGAGAGTTAACATGGGTGACAGGTGTAATATTAGCTGTTTTAACAGTTTCATTTGGAGTTACAGGTTATTCCTTACCTTGGGATCAAATTGGTTATTGGGCAGTTAAAATTGTAACAGGAGTACCAGAAGCTATACCTGTTATAGGTGGTACAATTGTAGAACTTTTAAGAGGTAATGTAAGTGTTGGCCAAAGTACTCTAACAAGATTTTATAGTTTACATACTTTTGTGTTACCTTTATTAACAGCTGTTTTTATGTTAATGCATTTTTTAATGATACGTAAACAAGGAATATCAGGTCCATTATAAAAAATATTGTAATTAAGGAGAGTATACATATGTCAATTATAAAAAAACCAGATTTAACTGATCCTAAATTAAGGGCTAAATTAGCTAAAGGTATGGGACATAATTATTACGGCGAGCCTGCGTGGCCTAATGATTTATTATATATTTTCCCAGTTGTAATATTAGGTACAATAGCATGCAATGTAGGCTTAGCAGTATTAGAGCCAACAGGCATTGGAGAAAGAGCCAATCCTTTTGCGACTCCTCTAGAGATATTACCAGAGTGGTATTTTTTTCCAACATTTAATTTGTTGAGAGTTATACCTAATAAATTAATTGGAGTAATGTCAATGGCTTCTGTTCCAGTAGGATTGATGACGGTACCATTTTTAGAAAGTATTAATAAATTTCAAAATCCTTTTCGTCGTCCTATTGCTACAGCTGTATTTTTAATTGGTACATTTATCAGTATTTGGTTAGGAATAGGTGCGACAATGCCTTTATCTAAAGCTATTACATTAGGAATTATTTAGTAATTAATTAAAAAATAGTTATAAAATTATATTTATTATAATATATAACTATTTTTTTTTATTTAATAGAAACTTTAGCCCCTGCTTCTTCTAATTTATTCTTTATTTCCTCTGCTTCTTCTTTTGAAATACTATCTTTAATAGTTTTTGGTGTAGATTCGACTAGTTCCTTAGCTTCTTTTAGACCTAAAGCTGTTAATGATCGAACTACTTTTAATACAGCTATTTTTTTAGCAGCTGGTACTTCTTCTAATATTATATCAAACTCCGTTTTTTCTTCTACTTCTTCTTTTGAATTACTAGATGTATCTGTATTCATCATAACCATTCCTGCTCCTGAAACAGTTGATGTATCTACATCGAAAACTTCTTCTATCTGTTTTACTAATTCAGCAGCCTCTAATAAAGTTAAGGATTTTAATTCTTCAATAATACTATTAATTTTATTGCTCATAATATATTAAATATAATTATATTAGTTTTGTGTCTCTAAGAATATTAATATCAATACAAATTGATGGTCCCATTGTACTAGATAAATATAAAGATTTCCAATATTTACCTTTTGAACCAGAAGGACGATTTTTATCTATAGATTCTTGTAAAGCTTTTAAGTTTAAATTTAAGTCTACGGCGGAAAAGTTTAATTTACCTATTGGTAAATGAATTATGCTAGTTTTATCTAGCCTATATTCTAATTTTCCAGTTTTAAATTCATTAATAGCGTTTTTTAAATCATTTGTAACTGTTCCTGCTTTAGGTGAAGGCATCAAGCCTCTTGGACCTAATATTCTCCCTAATTTTGCTATTGAAAGCATCATATCAGGTGTCGCAATTAATTTATCAAAATTTAAATTTTCTGATAGAATTTCATTAATTAAATCGTCTGATCCAACAATATCAGCACCTAGTTCTAATGCTTCTTGTAGTTTGTCACCTTGAGTTACTACAGCTATTTTAACTAATTTGCCAGTACCTTTTGGTAATATAACTGTTGCTCTAAGCTGTTGATCAGAATATTTTGGATCTAAGCCAAGCATAATATGAGCTTCTAGTGTTTCAGTAAAATTTACATTAGATATTGTTTGTAAAATTTCAATTGCTTCTAGAGAATTATATATTTTATTCTTCTCAATTTTTTTTAATATTGTTGTAAAACGTCGAGAATGTTTACGCATATAATAAGTAATTCCTATTTTGTAAATATATTAGTTTTCAGTATTTATTCCCATATTATGTGCAGTACCACTAATAATTGAAATAGCTTTATTTAAATCTTGGGTGTTTAAATCTGGCATCTTCATTTCTGCTATTTCTTTAAGTTGATTATTCGAAATTGATCCTACTTTCTTACTATTAGGAGTACCTGAGCCCTTGTCAATACCTATTGCTTTAGCTAATAAAATAGATGCTGGTGGTGTTTTTAATATAAATGAAAAACTTCTATCTTCATAAATTGAAATTTCTGCAGGTATTACTAAACCTATTTTATCAGCTGTTCTTGCATTGTATTCTTTACAAAACATAACAATATTAGCCCCATGTTGTCCCAAAGCAGGACCTACAGGAGGAGCTGGTGTTGCTTTTCCAGCCATTAAAGCTAATTTTACAAATCCTACAACTTTTTTTGCCATATAAATATAATATAATTTATTTAAGTTTTGTGAATGAATAGTGTAATTAGATTTTTATTACATATAAGCTATTATATGCATAATTTTGTATTTTTCCAATAGTGTATCATATTCTATAGTAAATTAATTAATATATATATTATATACTCGCTCATAAACACGCCTTGAAGGACTTGAACCCTCGACATTAGGTTTTGGAAACCTACGTTCTACCAGCTGAACTAAAGGCGTATTAATATAAATTATATATTAAAATAGAATAAATGAATAATAAAAAATAAAAACTTCTAGTATATATTTATACGAATAGTAATTTTATATTATTTCTATAATTACTTTTCATAATAGTATAAATATACTTAATATTCGTATATCATTAAATTTTATGCTTAATCCTAATATAAATAATGTAGTTTTATCAGAAGAAGAATATATTTTATATTCTAAACATTTAATTATAGATACTATAGGCTTAAATGGTCAAAAAAGACTTAAGCAAGCAAGAATTTTACTAATTGGTGCGGGTGGCTTGGGTTGTCCAGCAAGTTTATATTTAACTACCTCAGGTGTAGGTTATATTGGTATAGTGGATTATGATTATATTGATAAATCAAATTTAAATAGACAAATATTATATAGAAATAAAGACGTTAATCAATTGAAAGTTATTTGTGCTAAAAAGCAATTAGAGTATTTTAATCATTATTGCAAAATAATTATACATAAATATAAATTAAATAAAGATAATGCTTTTCATCTTATTCAATATTATGATATTATTCTTGATGCAACAGATAATTTTACTGCCAGATATATTATAGATGATATATGTTGTAAATTACATAAAATACACATATATGGAGCTATTCAGCTGTTTGAAAGTCAAGTTAGTGTTTTAAATTATAAAAATAGTATCAGTTATTCTTCTATATATTCTAAGTTATTAAATTTAAAAGATAGCAATTGTAATCATCATGGAACTTTAGGTGTTATTACCGGATATACAGCTATTTTACAGGTTATAGAAACAATAAAAATTATTTTAGGTATAGGTGAAATTACTTATAATGAACTTTTGATTTCTAATTTATTGAATAGATCGATTACTAGAAAAAAAATTGAAAAGAGTTTATTTTATGCTATAAATTCAAATTATTCTACAAAATATCATGAATATGTTGTATCTAAAATGAAATTTTATTACTTTAAAAAATCTTTTAATTATAATATAGTTCTAATAGATATAAGAGACAATTATGAATTTATTTCAACTAAATTAAGATATTCTATAAATATACCATTAAATAAGTTTAAATATAAAAAAACAATAGTTTTTCTGCAAAATAGCATTAAAAAAAAAATAGTTTTCATTTATTGTTCTAAAATGTATCGTTCATTTATTGTATCAAAGATATTAGATAGTAACTATATTAGTCATTATATATTAAAATAAATTAAATACTAATAGATACTTCAAATTTTATTACATATGCAAACAATTTTTTTATATATTTGATAAGATAAAAAAAATAAATAATAAAAATATGAGTAAAAAAGTTAAAGTAATTGTCAAAAAAGATTATTTAAATATAGGAAAAAAAAATACAATAATACATTTATCAAGAGGATATGTTTTTAATTATTTGTTACCGGAAGGCATCGTAGAGGTTGCTACATCTAATAAATTAAAGCATTTATCTATGTTTAATCTAATTAAGGAAGAAAAGGTAAAAGAAAGTGAAATTAAATCAATAAATTTACATAAAAATTTAACATTACTAAAAAAAATTACTCTTTCTAAAAAAATAGGAGAAAATAATTTAATATTTGGTAGTGTAAATGAAAAAGAAGTACTGAATCAAATTAATAAATATACGAATATTTTTTTAGAAAAAAAGCAAATTAAAATACCAGAGATAAAAAAAATAGGTATATTTAATATTGAAATAAATTTATCTAATGATAAATTATGTTATTTACAATTAAATATACATCCAAGTAACATATGATAGAATTAAATTAATAATATATATTATAAAATAAAAGAATAAATTGGCAGATAAAATTATATAAAAAATGCGAAACTTTAATTTCCATAAATATCAATTACCACCACAAAATTATCTTGCAGAAGAAATATTGTTAGGTATCATGATTGTTTATCCAAATATGATCTGCCATATTTTGCCATTAGTGAAGTCAGAATATTTCTTTTTAGAATATCATCAATTAATATATGAATATTTAATAGAAATATATAAAAAAAATAATTTAAATATTTCTGAGTTTCTTTATAGTTTAATAGAATCAAAAATATTGCATAAGATTGGTGGAGTTAACAAAATTTTAGATTTAATTAAACAAAGTCAGATTTTTATATTAACATCTTATAATATCAATTTATATATAAAAGAAATTATTAATATTATACAGTATAATTATGTAAAAAGGTTATTAATTCAATACGGATATTATATTATTCAATTAGCTTATATGCCTAGCATATCTAATTATAAGTTATATAATAAAGCTTCTAATTATTTAAATTTTATAGAAAATAGAATTCCTAAAAGTAATACAAAAACAATAAACAATCTAATTACAGAACTGTTATTAAAAGTACAAACTAATAAATCTAACAAGACAAATAATCTTATTAAAAAAGATGATTTGAATATAGAGTCTGGTCTACATGAATTAGACCAATTAGTAACAGGATTGATGGGAGGTGACTTAATAGTTATTGCTGGTAGACCTGGTATGGGAAAAACTTCCTTAGCAATTAATATAGCATATAATATATTAAGTAAATTTGAGATTGGTATATGCATTTTTAGTTTAGAAATGTCGAGTAAGCAAATTATTAATAAATTTATTTCAATTTATTCTAAAGTAGAAACAAAAAAAATTTTATTAAATAATTTAAATATAAATGAATGGAAAAAAATTGTAATAGCATGTAATCAATTATTAAAAGGTAAAATTTATATTTATGATAATGGTGAAATATCTATTGATTATATTGAATATACATCTAAAATTTTGATAAAGGAAAAATCTTATATTAAGCTACTCATTATCGATTATCTGCAACTTATTCAAGTTAATTTATTTAATACAACTAACAGAACTCAAGAACTTAGTTATATTACAAGAAAATTAAAACTATTATCTCAGCATTTAAATATACCTATTATAGTCTTATCTCAATTAAATAGAAGCATAGAAAGTAGATCATTTAAAAAGCCTATTTTGTCAGATTTAAAAGAAAGTGGTTGTATAGATACTAAATGTAATATAGATACTATATATAATATTCACAATAATATTAATATAATTAATTTATTAAATTATAGTCAATTAATTACATTTGATTCTAGTAATAAAATATTTACAATTAGTAATAAAAAAAATTTAATTAATATATATAAAACACGTTATATATATTTGTCAATTCAATACGCATTTAGAATTAGGATTAGTGGACGTTTAAATTTATATATAACGCATAATCACAAAATTTTTTACTATAAATATTGGCATAAAGTCTTTTCCATTTTAGATGGATCATTAAGAACAAAGAGGAATATAAATCATATAAAGTATAATTTTTATATTCATAAAATTATTTATTATAAATATACTCAATTGTATGATATTAATATGCAAAATTATTTTAATTTTATATCTAATAATATAATCTTACATAATTCTATAGAGCAAGATGCAGATATAGTTATGATGCTTTACCAGCAAGAAAAAGATAATAACTTATTGGATGAAAAAATAATATTGGATATAGTTGTTTGTAAAAATCGTAATGGAGCCATAGGAGAGTTCAAGCTTAATTTTATACCAGAAATAAGTCTTTTTCAAAATATTAATAATTATAAACTATAAAAATATTTTTATAGTTTATAGTTATTAATAGTTGCTATATATTATGAAAGTAATGTATAGTTATATCTAGCCGGGATAGCTCAGTTGGTAGAGCAGTGGACTGAAAATCCTCGTGTCACCAGTTCAAATCTGGTTCCTGGCATTAAATCTACTTAATTATTTACCATATTAGTTAAGTCAAGAAATAAAATTTATTTCTTATTATTTTTATACTTCTAACTTATTACCCAGTAAGACTTTTACTTGACCTTCTTCTGTTACATCAACTACAGCACTGTCACCTGGTTTAATATGTCCAGCAAGTACTTCTTCTGCTAAACTATCTTCTAATAAACGCATAACTGCTCTACGCAACGGACGAGCTCCATAGCTTGGATTATATCCTTCATCGACTAATCGATTTTTAAATCTTTCTGTAACATTTAGTCCAATATCTTGTAATTTAATACGTTCAAAAACTTCATTTAGCATTATATCTGCTATTTCTCGTACTTCATCTTTTGTTAGTTGTCTAAATACAATAATCTCATCAAGTCTATTTAAAAATTCAGGACGAAAATATTGCTTTAGTTCCTCATTAACAAGTGATTTAATACGATTATATTGAGATTCTATTTGTGATCCGCCTAATTCAAAACCTAAACTTCCTCCCCCTTTTTCAATTACTTTTGATCCAATATTAGATGTCATAATTAATAGAGTATTTTTAAAATCAATTGTTCTACCTTTTGCATCTGTTAATCTTCCATCTTCTAGTATTTGTAATAATAGATTAAAAATATCAGGATGTGCTTTTTCTATTTCATCAAATAGTATAACTGTGTAAGGTCGTTTTCTTACAGCTTCTGTTAAATAGCCTCCTTCACTATAACCTACATATCCTGGTGGTGATCCAATTAATTTAGAAACAGTATGTCTTTCCATATATTCAGACATATCTAATCGAACCATTGCTTCTTGAGAACCAAAAAAATAAGAAGCTAATGCTTTTGTTAATTCTGTTTTACCAACACCAGTTGGTCCAGAGAAAATGAAACTAGCTATGGGTCTATTCGGATTTTTTAATCCTACTCTAGCTCTTCTAATAGCACGTGATACAGCAACAACAGCTTCATCTTGACCAATAATTCGACTATGGAGAGTCTCTTCCATGTGCATTAATTTTTCAGATTCACTTTTAGTTAGCTTTGTTACCGGTATGCCTGTCCAAAATGCCACTATCTCTGCTATATCATCTTCTGTAACCACAGGATCATTTAACTGGATATCTGGTTCACTTTTTTTACTTTGAGCAATTGCAGCTATTTGTGCCTTAATTTCCATTTCTCTTGTTCTATATTGTTCTGCTTTTTCATATTTTTGAGCTCTTATGGCTTCATCTTTTGTTTTTAAGACCGATCTTAATTCCCTGTCTAACTCTCTAGCTGCTGGTGGTAATTGTGAATTTAATAATCTTACTCTCGATCCTGCTTCATCAATTAAGTCAATAGCTTTATCTGGTAAAAATCGGTCTGAAATATATTGATTAGCATATTTAGCAGCAGCAGCAAGTGCTTCATCAGACATTTTTAATTGGTGATGCTTTTCGTACCTGTCACGTAATCCAAATAATATTTCAATAGTTTCTTCTACACTCGGTTCGCCAACTAATACAGGTTGAAAACGTCTTTCTAGAGCTGCATCTTTTTCAATATGCTTTCTATACTCTTCTAGTGTTGTTGCACCAATACATTGAAGTTCTCCTCTAGCTAAAGCTGGTTTTAGTAAATTGGCTGCATCTATAGCACCTTCTGCTGCACCTGCCCCTATTAAAGTATGTACTTCATCTATTACTAAAATAACATTATTTGCTGATTTAATTTCATCCATAATGCGTTTTAATCGTTCTTCAAATTCACCTCTGTATTTTGTACCAGCGACGAGTAAGCCAACATCTAATGTAATTACTAATTTGTCTTCTAAAATAGATGGTATATCACGATTTGCAATCCTTTGAGCAAGTCCTTCTGCTATTGCTGTTTTACCTACGCCTGGTTCACCTATTAGCACAGGATTATTTTTTGTGCGGCGACCTAATATTTGGATCACCCTTTCAATTTCTTTTTGTCTGCCTACCACAGGGTCTAAAACACCTTCTACTGCAAGTTCTGTTAGATTTGAACCAAATTCTTCTAATGTAGGAGTTTTACTTCTCGCTTGCATATTGTTATTACTATTTGTATTAACTTCTGCATTATCCCCTAGCATTTGTATTACTTCTGTTCTAATAGAAGCTACATTTACAGCTAAATTTTCAAGTACTCTTGCTGCAACCCCTTCACCTTCTCTAACTAAGCCCATTAATAAATGTTCAGTGCCAATATAATTATGCCCTAACTGTCTTGCTTCTTCTAGTGATAACTCTAAAACTCTTTTAGCTCTTGGTGTAAAAGGTATTTCTACAGCTACAAAACCTGAGCCACGTCCAATAATTTTTTCAACTTCAATTCGAGCATCTTTTAAATTAACATTCATAGACTTAAGTACTTGTGCAGCTATACCTGTTCCTTCTCCTATCAAGCCTAATAGAATTTGCTCTGTACCTACAAAATTATGTCCAAGTCTTCTTGCCTCTTCTTGGGCTAACATAATAACTTTAATGGCTTTTTCTGTAAAGCGTTCAAACATATAATTAATCAGAACTGGAAAAATACTATATTACCTTTGATAATATATAATTGTAACATAATTATTCTAATAACTTAAATGTATTTAATAAAAAATATTATAAAATAGTTGACGTGTTATTAAAGTATCAAATACAATATATTTAACAATTAGTTATATTTATAATATATATATGATTTACTATCAAAATAATAATAAAAATAT
>JGI24158J21664_10004087_pt1 | contig 18645 bp, 14 predicted proteins | sample Ectturendosymbi3_FD_21664 | JGI IMG/M metagenome (IMG submission 21664)
TGCGCATAAATGCAACTTACAGCGCATAAATGCAACTTTCGCTGAAAATAAATGCAACTTTCTCGCTTTGTTACTGCAACAAAAACTTGCCCTAGTTATAAGCTATTTCTGTTTTCACGCAGTTTTATTAAACGAAGGCGTCCGTCTATTCCTTGCTGGTTATTGAACACCTGCAAGAGCAATCCTCTGCTTGAGCTACGCGAGGAAAATTAGTGAGAAATTAACTCTGACTAATTTAAGGACGTCATCTTATCAACAAAGCACTTCTTTTTCAGCACATTATGACCAAAACACTTTTCGATTTCGCAGAAGATTACAGCACTGATTACATGGTTCTTTGATGTTCCTTACAAAGTAGATTTGATTTGTGACGCATGTCAAGGGAATGCGCGTTTTAAACTTCCAGCTTGGATCATCTCACTAAGTGTCCCTCAAAAAGCTTGCAACTGCCAAACCTTCTAATTACCCAGGCGTTTGCAGGCTTATATCATATAAATGAATTTGTTTAGACTTCAGATAAAACGGTTTTATTAGTAGAGTCCATTTCATGGTACGCTTAACCTTCTGTTATTTTGGACAATTACGCGCAGAAGCTTCTCCACCGATTTCTCTCAGGGTCCTCTTTAACAAAGAAAAACGTTTTCCATATAAAGGTCCACCATGGTAGTTTCGAGCGTGCGAAACAAAAAATGGCGCCCGCTGAAGCCGACCTCAACCATAACCCTCATATGGACGTTACGGCGATCGACATCCGAACTGAAATGCAGTTTTTAGCACTGTTTAATATAAAATTGAACTGCTTAAAGAACACAAACAAAATCATCTCGAAAAAAAAGAAAACAAATTCAAAATCAAGAACGCATTATGGAGACAGCGGCAGAAGAAACAGGGGAGGTTGCGAAAAGTGTTGAAAGACTGAAGCAAAACGGCGTTAGCTCGGGTGCACCAGGCAGTTGAGAAACACTGGCGCAGCGCGGGAGAAATGCGCTCGAGACGTCAAGCTCGTATATCGCAGCTAATAAGCGTTGGCACGTGAAGTACAAGAACAGTGCTGACGATAAGTAAACGAACAAAACAAGTACACTACGAACAACACGTATGTGGCGTTAAGATTCATTTGCCTGTCAAGGATTTTTCACAGAAAACAGTTTGCATGCACACAAGGACTACACGTAATTTGGCAACCTTTGATACTTTCACTTTTTGTTGCCAACCTCAAAAAAAAGTCAACTGAATATCCTGTGGTTGCTTACAAAAGAGATATAATTAATAACGTTTTTGGGCGGCAAGTAAATCGTATCATTGCTGAGTGTTCATTTTTTGGAGTTCAAGGTTAGTAATGAGAAAAAGAAGCTCGTCTGGCGGTTTCTGGCAACTGTTTCGGAGGACTTTGGAAGTGGGGCAATCAAGCAGTATATTATGATCGTAATCGGTGATTATGACGAGGGATGACACCTTGCTGGAGGATCGCGGACGCCTGACCAAAGCTTCATGTGGCGAAGTACGCTAAGTTACTAGGGATGAAACACTGCGAAGGAATCCAGGGAGTGACGAAAGCAGTTAATTGCACCGACTAGAACATGTAGCACAAACGCCAAAAGTCAAACGCACCGAAGCGTGTCGCGGGACGCGAAAAATGAGCGGCAAACACTTGCAAATGGGGATGGGAGGTGCACTGAACAAGCGCCTGGCGTCGCTCAAAGCACGAACTGCATCGAACTTGAAGTAGGTAATCTCTTGCTGCGGGCAGGGCGCTTGTTGACAGCAGGCAGCAGACGTCTGGAACTTTCCACATGCCCCGACAGAAAACACCAGCGCGACGACTTCGGTTGAATCAGCGGCGGGGAAGACGAACATCTATCGATCGTGCGACTTCTTGCGTTCGTCGCGTGTCGGCGATGCCGCGTAATAGCGGCAGCGATTCTCCTTTCGCTGACTCACAGCAGCGTTGCCCACAGTTCTTCAAAACAAGTCGCGCAAAGACACATTAAGGTGGCGAAGGCGCAAAAATTCGCAGCCGGAGCGGGGACGCGGCGAGGTTCTTCACGTGGTAACTACGCTGTTATCGATCACAGAAGATTATATTGTGACGTCGGTTACAACTTGTTCGAGATTATGACTACGATCTCTTAAACGTCGGAATGCTTTATGGGATAATGCGTGAAACGTAATAATCGAACATTTATTCGCAACGTTTGATCATAAGCGTAACTCAAGCACCGGGGCTTTTAGGATGACTTGTTACTGGAAATTCTCAAGTAATGCGCTTGAAAGACAGAAGTTCGAAGGAACGCGTGTCAAGCATTTTTAAGAAGAAGCACTTACTGTCCATGTCGAAGCTGGAATCATCATTTTGGACTTTCGAAGCCGCTTCGATTTTCCCTTTGCATCGGCACAAGTGGTTGGTCACCGATGACAACGGTTTTCTGTCGCAAGGATGGTGGGACACCTGCTGCACACAATGGATGGGGGAGACGCTTGTCAAAATTTGATTCAGTTACTCAGTGCTCACGTGCACGGCAAGCCTAAGGATTAGATAAATCTGTTGAGAAATTTATGAGCCAGTAACTAAAACTGCTATTTCAAGCGATTATCGGTTCCGACCAACACGTCATGTTACAAATCATCGTATTTGTCAATCGCACTGGTATGCAAGCTTTCGTCACTATGCACCAGAGTTGGATTGGATCTACTAAATTTTGCAACGAAACTAAAACTGAGACTTTTTGTGAGGTACTTGTCTGTTTGTAAAAATTTTACTTTAATCATAATTTGCTTTCAACAACTTAACAGAACTCGAACTAACGCATGAAAGCAGTGAAATACTTTCCATGCAACCCGCCGCAGCTTCCCGAGCCAGCACATCAGCGGAATGTCGCGGATGTTTTCAGTGGCGTGAAAATCAGAGCTGGATCAATTACTATATGTACTTGACCTGAATGTAACCATTTGCGCGTTGTTGTAATTATGACTGTAATTGATACTTTTTGTTTTTGTGTAATAATAATGCAATGAAAAATTTAAAGGAATATTATGTAAAGTTAATTTAACCGAATCACGTGACTGATTCTACTTTGGTATAACACATCAAGTAGTGCCGTCGCAAGCGTTGATGGCCGACAGTTCACGCGTTTCACGACATGAATTATCCTGTCAAAAAAAATGGAAACAGACAACTGCAAAACATCCACACTCAAGGGCTGAAGTTTCTTCGGGCTAACGAGATTTCGCCTTCTACTGTATGTTTGCGTGAGAAGCGAAGCAAACCTAATGAACCGGAAAGGGTGTTGCAATTAAAGGGCAGCGGGTGCATTGCTCGGTCTGCATTTAAAGCGGTTACTTGTGCAGCTGGTCGTTCCTGAACAGCCAATAGCACTCCTCGTTGCAAATATTTATCTTTTCAGACGGTGAACGTGAAGATGCACAGCGGGCTCTGAAGGTTTGTGCAGGCGGATGCAATTTACGCTGCATGTTCGTTTTGCAAAAATATCGCTCCCACAAAACGCAGGATTACCTTTAACTGCGCAGCAGCAGACCCCCCCCATTTGGTGAAAAAGTTTCCTTAGAACTTTTCTCAACTTTGCACAATAGCGATAACTACTTGTCAACAATGTACACCAACACACGATGGATGAATGACGGCGAGCCGCCGCAAACTTCGGATGCCAGGCTGCGGCAATCACTTGCGTGGGCGCGATTGCCTAACTTGACATGACCCGTTGCACGGTAAGATGACGCATGTGCGGCGAGGCCTTGCGAGTGTGACAGCGCAATATTTCGAAGAAAAAAAAGTTATGCAACCTCGCATCCAGTCGCTTTGATTCACCTCAGATGCAGCACTGCACTGCACGATCATGACAGAGCTCAATTCCATTTAAAGAAAGATTTGCAGCTGACATTAATAGCGGCGCATTTCCTGCTTTGATCTTGTCTGAAATCGCCACGGCCGCAACACAACTCCACAAAGTGCTTGCCTGGCTGGCCTGGAGCAAGCGTCGGCAACCCTTATTCTTTAAAAGGACTTGCTGTCTTTATAAGGTGGTGAGACCGGTGGACCTGATCTGGCTGCGCCTATTTCCGTCCGAACAAGTCGATGTCGGGCACCAGGCATGGTTAGAGCTGCAACGCTCAGCAAGTGGAACGTCGCCAAGTTGCTGCGAACGTGGTGGTTGCCATTAATGGACAGACGGGATTCGATCAAAACAGCAGCAACTTGGAATGTCTAGCATCTGAACGTATGCCGACGGTGGCGATGGCTATCTGAAGGGACTTTCTAATGGTCAACAACACCTGTCAATCATTCGCGCACATGCGTGAGCGCACAGCGACGATTTTGCTTCGTGACTTGACAGACTTGCAAAAATTTTAACGTTTTAAAATAGTATTTTGAATGCTTGCAATTGTTTCACCTGTATTTAACAATGCAAAGATCGCAATAAGTTTAAATTAACGTGCTTTCCGAGAGAAATAAACGGAAATATCGCGCTTAAATGTAACCCAGAGTTTTTTCGCTATCGCCTGCAATTTTTTTCGCTATCCGACGGTGGGTTTTTGGCTCGCGTCCTGCCTGCGGAAAAAACGATAAATCTAAACCAACCTCGTTGCATAAGTTCATGGCGTAAGAACGAACCGTTCCTAACTTCAATGCAAACTTACTGGAAAGATAAAAAAAACGTTATAGTAAATCCTTCCGACAAATGAGGGTGCCTGGCATCCATCACAAAATTCAGAGAAAAGCTTGGATGAATATCTTGCACTAAAAGAGGGTTTCCTGTCCGCGGAACGCCAATACTCACTGCCGTTGGAGAGGTAGCAAAAATTAAAGAGGAAAAACCCAACTGGAGCTCTATAAAGCACGGCTTCTGTTAGTTAAGAAAAACTGAAACGGTGTATTATAAATTAGAGTGGTTCTTATCAAAATCATTCCTGCATTTCTTGCCCATCATTACCGAGCCGCGAAAGCACCATTTATTTCCTTTCGCGTTGGTCATTAGTGCTTGGTATGGTTTTGAATTAGTTCTATAAAAAGGCTGTTAAGCAAATACGAAGGGACGAAAAGCGTTGAAAGAAGACATTGCTTGACGGTTGGCGGCACGCAAAGCGATTTGAAATCGAGCCGATAAACATGAAAGTGAGCAGTTCGCCTGAACAACAGGATGGAATTCTTACGTTCGGCTTGGCTGTGAAGTACTCATCAGGTGACGAACTGTCGCCTTGCGAAACTTGCAGCACGATAGGCTCTTCTGATGAGGCGCTGTCGTCCGAAAAATACCTGCGCGCAAAGACGCCTACAGGAAACGGGTCGCAATCACGATAGCTATTCTGCGAGACGCGATATCGCGGCACTGCCGTTCGGTTGGCATCAACTGCCGTTCGGTTGGCATCAATCTTCAACAAGTTTACCACAGCCCAGGAAACGAACGCTTCGTTCGCGTTCTTGAAGCCCGAGCAAAAATCTGCGATGGTTCCTGTTTTGATCGCGACTGGTAACGCGCCTCTTTGTTGTCACGTGACCATAGCGTTCCGCTTGAGCTAAGACCATCCATCGCCAGCTCACGACGACTTCCTCCGGCTGATGGTTGGAGGTCAATTTAGACGCGAACCAGATCTACTCAAAGTCACTGAAATCGAGCTCAGGAAAACGGGTAAACTATTTAACATCAAAACGATCTTAATACATTTGCAAAAAATTGGTAATAAAGCGTTGATCGCAAGGAATTCGACTTTTCAACATTAATAACTAAGTAGAGTCAATCGAGAATATGACTGCTGTTCGGCATTACGTGGTAGCGACTGACGAGCAACAACATAGTAAAAGGAAGCCACTAAAAGCTGTCAGTGAAAGCTCAACAAAAGCTTCACAGTGTGCAAACACAGCCGCACCAAAAGTCCTTTCTTGCTACTATCCGTTATTCCCTATATTGACTAAAGCCATTTTTAAAGTTACCGTGGCACTCATTTTTGGTTTCTTTCATATTTACCAGAGCCGTCACTGAAACAGAACTTTGCTTGAGGCTGTGAGTTTCATCTTTTCACAAAGGAATGTTGACTATTCTCAAGAAACGAAAACTTTGCCCCCCGGATTTGTGAATACATTGCGGCTGATGACTTTCTACATTTCATTTGAACGTGTTGATGAATCGCTTAATTTTTATTCCAACAACTTTCGACGACACATTGTTTTCTGCTTTGGAAAACAGAAATAAATATTCGTTGAAAACAAAGATGTATTTTAAGAAATGCATGTAAGGCCTACACTATGAGTGCTTGATGAAAACCTGTGCAGTTGTTGGCCGATCCCACCAGATGTCCGCCATTAACCGCTACTCACTTCTTTACTTGCTTTTGGTTGTTTAACAGAAATGCATCAGCAACCACCTCGTGTAGGGTCCACAAAAGCTGAATGAAAAGAGACACCGGGCGCCACCCTGCGGTCAGGTCAACTATTGAATGGCGACCGCTTGTTTGCGTTGTGCAGAAAACTTGACTCAGTCGCCGGGTCAGTGTGTTCCTTTGCATTTCAGAAAGTACTGTACCTACACGCACATTTTTCACCTCCACTGAAAACGCCATGGACAGAGTGCACAAACACTGCTTTATGCTGTGTGATTGCCTTTTTTTCACCTTTATCACCAGCCCGATACGTTTGTTATGCGCAAGAGCAGTTGACTTGAACCAGAGGCGGATCCAGCCAGTAAGTTCAGGGGGGCGATTTCAGTAACAATTGGGAGTCAAGTCTCATAACAGCTTCACTACTGTGAGACGGATGAAGTATACTTCATAAAACTGCAGTGACAAAACAATGGACGACAAAATGGCTTCATATCGCGAATGTTGTTTTCCGAATTGTACAAAATTATGGTGAACAAAGTTACTTTCTTAGTTTTTAGGGGGGCGATAGCCCAATCGCCCCCCCCCTGACTTGAGTGCGAAAGTAAAAAATTTGTTAAGAGGATGGTGATGACACAGTTTTGACTGCCGTAAGCTTAAGGGGTGTTCGATCGCGAACTTCCACGTGCGTATGCTGTACATTTTTCAGCTTGTTACGTTGGCTTGCAAGGACTTGAACTTGAATGATTTGTGCGACACGAGTAGAAAACATTTACAGTAGCTCTGTTTGTTCCTGAACTGAGAAGCTTCAACGGAGGAAGACCACGTGAAAAGTACTTTGGAGGGGCAAGCATGGCTTTAATGGATTGTCGTAACCATGGGAAGTTTTTAATAGTTTTTCCACTCTTTGCGAGCCACGAACTTACATTCCACATCAAAGACATTGTTTGAAAATTAACGCATTTATAAAACAACTTCACGCAAAGTGCAAGGCATTAATAACGGATGCAGCTGAAATACGCGAAATAATCCGCGGCGTTGAGGCAAAGGGTCTCTCTCTCCATAGATTTTGAAACATCCGGTTGTACGTACAGCGGCAAAAATCCATAGCGCTTCTACTGTCAGACCTTTGTTTACGCGCAACGTAGGCACTTACCCACTGCAGTCATCTGGCTTCCTGCAATGTTTGCATGGGATGGGCGATCGTCCAGGGCCTCTGGGAAACGGTTCCTTCTCTTCAGGAGACTTCAAGTAATTTCTGGTGGCGCCGCCATGAACGTCCTGCCTTTCTCGTTTCCAAATGGAGTGATCTGGCCTTATTCGCATTATCTGCAGCAGTGAATACACCACTGCGTGCTGCTCATCTGTCTGCCACTAACACCACGCCAATTTTGGTAGTGGAGCCAGCAATGAAAACGTTATGAGATGAGTGAAAGCTATCTTTGCAGAAAAGATTTAGACTTTTAACCCTGGGTACAAGCAAACTGACAAATGACCTTCCGACCAACACCGAAGCTGTCGGTGTGTTTGACTTAGTTTCAGAAATTGAAGCGAACACTTCAAAATTTAACAAAACGAACTGACTTGTTGGACCCAATTAAACCGTTAGAAAAGCAGATGTTTCTTTATAGTCTAGCAACCAAACTAAGGCTTCACCGACGAGTTTGTCACACGTGCTAACGGTGCTATCAATGTCGTCCTTGTATCATTGTTTATACGTCAGCAGGCGCATGTAGTCCATGACACAACGACAGAGGGGGCGGCGACAAACAACGCTCGCGGCACCAGAGAAGTACAAAGCTGGAATGCAAAAACTTTTATATCTTTATATTGGAAGTTTTCAAACACGCCGGATTTTCGAAAAAGTTATGATGACAACGATTCAAGGAAAGTCTTGGGATCGGGGATCCACGTGTGAGTTCGCAAAACCCAATGGATAACAATCTGCGCAGATAACTCTTTATAGTTCCCTAGAAAAAAAAAAATGATCCTAGTCCAACACACGCACTACATCACTAATCACGAAAATTCACAGAATGTTAGAGTATGGCACCACCAGTTTCGCTTCTTCGCTTGAATGTCAAAATTCGAGAAGCTTCCATTGCAGAAAACGGTTATAAACGAGGAAAACGTTTTGACTTTACTGAAATGGTGGTCACCATCACAAGCAACAGTAGCAGAATTGAATTAACAGCTAAGGAGCCTCGCGCCTCCACAAAATATTGTCCAAAAGTGGTGACAAGGTACTGCAGCTAATAACTGCCTCGTTAGTTACATGTCAAGATCCAAGTAACTTCCCAAAATTATCGTTCTACTGACTACTGTGTGTCTAAAAGCTGCTTGGATGTGTCCTTTAAAAGATAGAAGTAAAATGCAGTTTATCCGATGTACTATCATCATTAAAAGAAGCTGTGGTTACAAGAATATGCAGGCGACATAATTGTTCGGCTTTGCAAGAGGTTGCGAATGGTAAACAATGCTCACGATTGAACACGAGTTGCTGACATCTGACGAGACACAATGTGACAAATAACCACATTAGTGACAGTTACAAGCAGAGACATCTTGTTGACTTGCTCACCAACCCTTCGAAAACCTATTAACAACTTTTCCGGCTATTAGCGACCCAAATTTTGAGACCGGCTTCGAGATGCGAAAATCAACCATACTATGCCGGAAAATGGTTCCAGTAACCCTCACCAAAACAGTCATCACATACATCAATGTGTTTGCACCTCTTCGCAGCATTTCCTGCTGACCGCGGCTCTGAATTTCATTTTGATCCACAATTCATCACGGCGAAGCAAAAACTTGGGGTAGAGGTCACGCCAGGTTTTTCCAAGTGCCCATGGAAAGATCTCGTATTTGTAATCTTCTTCATCTTCCTCCATGTCATTAGCAAGATATCTGAAGATAATACCAGACCTGTTATGTTTCTGAAAATATAACGCAAAAGGCACGATTGTAAGTTGAAATAGGAATACGTCGTTCCAACATGAAAATCTTTATCTGGAATTTTTTAAAGATAAACAAAACAATAAAGTTTGATAAACTTTTATTCTTTCAGGAGCCTTATATCAGAGGCAACACAGAATTGACGAGTCAAAGATGTCTGAGATCAGAAGCGACACCAGTTGGTTAAACCGAGGAGAAAAATTATGACAGCCGCGGGGTTTAGAGGCTAATGCCAAGGTTTAAAAAAGGTGAGGATTGTTCAGATTTAAAATCGAAAAGAATTCTGTTTCTTTCGAGAACCACATGCGAAACTACAAAAGCCTGTTTGCTATAACCATCTTTGACATCACACTGAACCTACTACATAAAGCACATTTGTAACATGAAGCTTTTACTCAGGGTTTTTTAAGGTGTTTTAGGGACCCGATTCGGGTCTCTAGAATCAGAGAAAATCGGGTCCCTGTAAGTCCATACCGGGTACCTAAGATTTTCCTTAAAGAAAAACCTGCGTTTACTTATCACATATTTCAGATGAATCAATCAATTTTAAAAATAGAGAAATTTTTACACACAGATAAAATACGCAAGACAATAGCCAAGTGTTTTAAACCAGAAGTGGACCCGTGCTCATATCGTAGTTTATAAAAACAGGAGGCATAACACAATCTTTTATACATTAAGCACAAGTACCTAACTTTCTTTGTCAGAAGAAAAAAATCAAAGTCTTAACTATGCCATTTCAATGCATACAGACACACTTTTCACCACATTTGCATTCACCTTCTTCAGGGGCGCATCCAGGGGTTCTGTTTGGCTTTCGTGACAGACCCCTTTGTACCGCAGATACCAGCATTAAAGCCGACGAAATGCCAAAAGCTGTCACTGCAGGTCTGTAATACGGATGGTTTGGAACATGCAACAGCATTTCCCTTCTAACATTGCATAACATTATTACGAAACAATGTCCCTGCCTGGTCTACTCTAAATAGCGCCTGAACATTCTAAGTTGATATTGCGTCGAAAGTCCGTGTTTCAGAAATTCCTACTCTGCCAGTGCCATCAGTGCTCTCACTTAATTAGGGATTTTGCCCCTAGATTGGAACTTTTGGACCTTTTTACGGATTTTCGGGAAAGTTTGAAAATGTGTAAAATGAACCATTTGAGTTTATTTTGCAAATCATGTTTGGTTCTATTTTCAACACTTATCGTGGCGCTCTGATATGAGTTTTTGATACTGTTGGGATTTTTGGAGTTGCATTTGTGACAGCCCTGAGTGCCAACTCCAATGCAAGCAACGCTGTCAGAAGCTCGTACACTGCCCCGCATACGCAGAGCTGTTTTATAATATTTCGCTTCATGGTGGGAGGACCCAGACTCCAATCGCGAACGTTTTGTTTTGTAGTTTAGGCCTAAATTTTTTTGCCGTTTGCACCTGCTAGATTATGACAAAATTGAATAAGTTTAGGCCTTCCTCAGAGTCACGCCAAGTAACATGAGTTCGTTTCCACGGAAGCTATATCTTTTAGGAGGAATTTCTGATATTAGGCGTGACAGCTAGCCTCAGAATTTGTGGTCGCATTATTTGAACAAAACATCAGTCAAGGATTGTATTTAGAAAATATCCTTTTCAGAATTGAGCAATTGACAATGTTATTTGCTCCGCAAGAAGTCCTATATTGATTTCGAGTAATTCACTTCTACATTTCAATGTAAAATATCAGCGCAATTGCAACTCAATCGTTCTTCTCGGCAGTTATTTCGCAAGTATATTTATAACACCGTCATTTCGATAGACAGCATACGTTCATTTGGATAAACAGCTCGAATTGCTGTATGGCTGACACTTGCTGAATGTTCGACAAGCTAAGTATCTTTATAGCAGCGTGTTTGTAGGTAGGAACAAACAGCGATTGGGATGTACTGTGACCGAAAGCAATGATAACTTGGAAACAGGGTTGTCAGTTTGACTTTTTTGAGGCCAAATTCGTAATTTTTAGCTTTTTTAATTTTTGAATAAAGGCCAAATGAAATTTGGCTACTTTTGGCCAATTAGATTTTTTATGTCGATTTGACAGATTTATAGTTGATTTTGGCAGATTTTTAGACACTGTTTTTGGACAAAATGCTAAATTTTTATTGGAAACTCTGCACGAGAATTCAAATTTTTTGTGGTTGTTTCATGCTTTTGGGTTTGCAGTTTCAGGTTACTCTTTAGCAAGACCAAAAGTTTAGAGAAGTTAATTAATGGAGTGAGCTTTATCCTTTTATGTATAAAATATGTGTGCATTGCCTTTTAAAAGAACGTTTGGGTGTGTTGAAGGTACCGTTGTGTATCTGGCCTTTTTACGGGTTGATCTGGCCTTTTTTGCTTAACTACTGTACCTGGCAACCCTGCTTGGAAACATTTCATTGTGTGTTTTGACAATTACATCAATACCGCTATCTGTTCTAAATAGTTAGTTCCGCTAGGCTACTAGCCAAGGTCGAATAGGTTTTAGGTAGAACTCGATCGATACGGGTTTTTTGGGCCGATACCGATGCTTTTATTTTTCATTGCCGATAACTGATGCTGGTATTTTGAAACACTCAAACCACAGTTGAAACACAATACTTCAGTGCGATGAAGGAACATCGAGTTCTGCGCAAACCTGAGTCACTAAGGTGGTCAATCACCATGGCACGGCCTGGTTTGTTCGCAGGCAGTCATCTGTTTACCGCGCAAAAACCTGAGAGCGAATGTCACATTATAGACAGGCTTATTGGGACGATTGCGCAGTGGTCTGAATACTGCACACTACTTGATGCAGTTGGAGGGCTGTGTGTTGCAAAGAACAGTACAGAGAATTTGCATTGATCAATCAGAGACGAAGTAGCAACTTGGGTTTCCGAACACTCCGTGCAGAAAACTAGCGTAATGGCTTTTATGAGCAAAATTGCCGATATGCTGTATATCGCCGGAATTTTGCCGATATGATACTTTGACAACAAAACATCGCAAAATTAATCGGTCGATCTCTAGTCTGAAGAGAAAATGTGGTTTCATGCTGAAAAGTGATATCAAAAGCTGTTTTCGCCTCTCGCGACAGACCCATTTTTCCAGGTTAGAAGCGCCACTGACTCTCTTAAACAAACAACAAAAACTTTGTTTTTCTTGTCATGTTAGATACCTATGTCTTTGGCATTCAAGACAACATTTCGTTCTTATAGATCATCCTTAATTCATATTATCGGCAGTCTGCAAGACTAACAGAACACTGGTCAATGGGTTGATTGTCGCAATCCCTAAATCATTGTGCGGGTAAGTGTTAGCAGTATATTTACATTCTTGAACCGTTGTTCGTTCAAAAACAAAAAAGCGACATTAAAGCAAAAAGCTGTTCGCCGCCTCCGAACACATTTTTTGTACTGTATGTAAAAATTCTTAGTGAAACAAGTGAAGAGTAAGTATTTCGGTCGTGAAGATTAGTTTATTCGTTTAATTGACTTCACTTTTCAAGTTTTAGAGGGTGAATGCGAGCATCAATTAACCAAATCATAAACAAAACTGTTGGCAGCAATTCCACACGTTGATATCTCAGCCTTAAGAAATGTGTCGCACACTCATATATATGCGCTCACAAGCTTTTCGAAACTAGATCTAGAAATCTGTTCATCAGTTGAAAGCAGTGGCGTACGCAGAAAATTTTCATGCGGGGGGGTTTCATTCAGTGGCATATGGTGGATATTTGCATTTCATGTGCACTGTTGGTGACGTCACAATTTGACGTCATATTCATGTTTCCAAGCCAACGTTTTGTCGAAGTTTGTTGACACAATATGCATATTCGTCTACACGCATTCCCCTAATTTCTGTGTCATTGAACTGAATATAAACTGTCAGCGCTCCACGTTAGGATATTGGAGAAGAATACAAAACTACGCAAGAATTGAGAATGCACATAAAGTACGCAAGTAAACTTCGATTTTTTGTTATAGTAAAAGAATTATAGATAGTTATAGTTACGTTATAGAAGTCCAGCAAATTTTTAGTTTTCCTTTTTCCCTGCTGAGACATTATCAAATGTCTGAATGCTTCTATTTTAACAACTGCTGTTTTTGAGCTCGTGCAACAGTTCTATCATGCTAGAGATTTTGGTAATGTAGCCAATGTGGTCAGCACTTGCGCTGCTCAGCCTTAGCAGACAAAACAAAGACAAGTGTTTCCGATAAAGTGAACTATCGCGGAACACAATCTTAAGCATGCGTAGTGGAAGAAAGGTCTGCAAAAAGTGGTGAGATGGTTTCTGGATGCAGACGCTAACCCAGATTCCCACCAAAACCTAATTATTACTTTTTGGCCCATTTGCAAATGTTCCTTGAAATTTGCATGCAAATTCATTGCGTTGTATTTGCATCAAGTCGACAAATTAACAAGCAAAAAGTATGCGGAAACGATTAATCTTCTTTGCGCAGGTAATAAAGTTTTCGTAAAATATCAAGCTCAAGCGAGGGGTAACCCCAAACCTCCCCTCCTTGCGAACGACTTTGATTGAAAGTAAGCATGTACTTGAAAATCCCGCTGAATCTACCATTTTTCAGAAAAAGAACTGTTTTAATTGGCCGATGATGTACTTACAAAGCAGTAAAAAAATTGGATCTTGTATAGTCGCTTGCTCGCAGATGGGCTCGTTTAAAATAAGCAAGAACCATAGCAATCAAATAGTTATCAGCCACTCTGCAGCAAGCATCCAATAGGAGAAACTCTTGTACCACAGCATCATCTGGAAAAGAAGTAACTTGTTTACAATACATTACACTGCACGTTCAACTAGACCACATTTCGTATAAAGAAAATAATTTCGCACAGCAGGCTTGTGAAACAGTTGCCTAATATTGACTCACAGAGAATTGCTTTCACTTTTATCCAAGAATTCAGAATATCGAAAGCGCGACTAAAATCCATTGCGGTTTAGTTATATCTTTGCTCCGGTTCAATATTTTTAAAAACAAACGCTCTGTTACCGATTACCATTCAGTTTTAAACCGGTTCACAAGCAGTTTTAAGCGATTCTTGCAGGTTGGTAGTTCAAAATGTTCCCGTAAATGCAACCTCTGATACAATTAAAAAAAACAGTTATTTCAGACTCTCGTTTCCATGCGGCAACAAACAAGATTAATATAGAGCATGAATCGGGAACTTTTTGATAAGCTACCTGTTAGAAGTAGGTTTTAAACATCTATTCTAACTACCGTAGTGTCTTATTTCGAAATTACCATAACCACCTTGAACGCCAGCCACTACAGCGGCCGGCAAACCTTTGAACGGCCATAACTTCTGAACGGGTTGAGCTGGAGAGTCAGTGAAGGCATCATTAGATCCGTAAGACAGCACCGCATCTTTTGCGGTAGGTGGCGCGCACCTGTGACGTGATTCTGACGTCGTTTATGGGAAAAAAACGCTTTTTTGCGTGGCTAGGAAAACCAGTTGCGTCCATTCAAACAGCCGAAGAGCTCAAACCAAACACGTTGGAAAGAACCTTTCTACATAAAAAATGTGGGTAAGGCCTTACCATGATCTTAAAAGTTGAAACTTTTCTTGGTGGGGGGTCCAACGGGGCAAAAACCACGGATTTCGTTTATTTTTGCGATTCAAGCCACTTTTCTGCCAGTCGGTGTCCACGAAACCCACCAAAGTTGCAGAAAAGGTGTATTTGGGTGTTTTACAACAGCCCACGAAATTTCAAGCGAAAATATTGACAGGAAATATTCATTCTTGAAGAAAATAAAAAAATTCGCTAGTTGGCTGAGTCAATTTTTGGTCTATTTTTGCCCATAACTCCCTAACTTCCTAGGCTAAGCAAGGTCTCTATAGCTTCGGAATAGCTCCTAGAACATTTAAAGACAAAACCAAGTCAATAACCTCTGTACTTTTTTTCTCAGAACCCCAAAACGTGATCTGGAACTCAATCGACCCAACCCACACTTTTTCATCCCCCAATTTTCCCCCCAAAGGAGCCCGAACTCACTTTTTTGAGAACATGGTGTTCTAGGGTTCTTCAGACGTGGGCAAAGAGCAGAAACCGGGTCGGAAAGGCTAAATGGGATGCGGGGAACGAGTTTTTTATTTTCTCTGAAAATTGCCAAAAAATCACTACGGAAAATGCACAATATGGATTTTTTTCAAAAATTTCAAAGGTGGGCATATTTTTGTCAAGCTCATCTGATTCCTTGCTGTCTCCTGCATCCAGGGATATTTTCACTGGCTCTCTTGCCCAATCCGTTCAGGAGCGATGGCCGATCTAAGGTTCGCCTGCTGCTTTGTGGCCGGCGCGGGCGTTGAAGGATTTAACTAGACTTAACCTAATCATTCTAGAAAAAACGACGAAGATGGACAAATCGTCCACAATCCCCTTGGAATCCATAATAGTATTTTGACAGAATGTTACGAATTTAATTTATTATTTAAAAAATACTTCGATTTCTGCTATATGGTTACGCGTTCTGTAATTGCCAAAACTAAAAAAACAAGCGGCAAAAATATATCTTTAATACTTCATGTGATGATGGTTACGTGAGTGCAGAAGTTTAAGTTGAGCAAAAATTGTTGCTTATTGAGCTATTTTTTGCAGCAAAACAACATAACTTTTGCAAATCAAGTCTATTTTGAGATGCTGTTAATGATAATTTATTTAAATGTTAAACCAGTGGTTCTCAAAGTTGTTTTCACATTCCTCCCTTACAAACCAAACCACTGTCAATTCCTCCCAACAAAGATCACAAATGATAATTGCACAAATTTCGCGCTACCTGCTGTGAAGAAACAATAGACGATTATGAACCAAACAGACTCTTATAGCATCAGTCACTGCAGTTACAGCAGCTTGTGTCTACGGCGATTGCTACTTGGCAGGCGCATGGTTCGCTTTATCATGGAACTTACTGGTAATCGCAGCTTCACCCTTACCACCGCTAACGGCAAATGGAAGTAGGTTACGGCGCCTCAAGAATAGTGTCTCATAGGGATCCATCATGGCACCCCTTCTCTTCTCAACATCTACACCTCTGACTTGCCGACTACCGTCTCCAGTAAGCCAACGACCTACCGTCTCCAGTAAGCCAACGACCATGCAGGCTGATGGAGACTGACAAACAGTGGAAGGTGTTCTAAGCAAAGACATGGCAACCGTAGGTGAATACATTCAGACCTGGAAGATAAAGCTCAATACTACAAAAAGCAGTGTTGGCAGTCTTCCACCTCAACAACAAAGAAGCTAAACATGAGCTGAAAGTTAACCACAACAACGAAACACTGCCCTTTTTCTCTTAGTCCACATAGGCTACTTTGGAGTAACGTTGGGCAGAACACCCACGTATCGCTGACATCTTGAGTCACTTCACAAAAAGTTGACATCACGAGTTGCACTCTTCAGGCGGCTTGCGGGCTCGGACTGGGGCGCTGGAGCAACAACGTTGCGAACAGCCACCTGAGCCCTGGTCCATTCAACAGCAGGCTACTGGGCTCCAGTCTGGTGCCGCAACGCTTATCCCCACCTCATTGACACTGCCATCAACGACGCCTTGCGAATTGTGACCGGATGCCTGCGGCCTACACCAGTGGCTAACCTTCCTATTCTCGCAGGCATCCAACCTGCTGAGCTTTGTGACAAAGGAGCCACCCTGTCTATAGCACGTCATCCTCCATCAGCACTCACCTGTCCATCGAGTGGGAATGCACGTCATCTCAACTCGAGTCACTCATTTGTACCCGATGCACAACAACTCATCAGTTCATCAAACGACAATCACAGAAGTGCAGCCCTCTGGGTGGATCGCCAATGGAATGCGGAAAGGTTCGAGAGCACTACGAGCCTCTGTACTTTCATCCACGACTCACCCTCCTGGAATGGCCCGCCAAGAACAGCGTGCTGGGTCTGCCTCAACCGCCTCCGCAGCGGTGTCAGACGTTTCCGCTTCTGTTTGCACACATGGGCGTTGCAAGGGAGCCAAGGCTTTCCCGGTAATTTGAAATTTTCCTATTAAATTTTTAGCAAAAAAAGGTCGTTTTCTTAGTTTTGGGTGGGTAAAATGAAATTTTACTACTTTTGGCCCCCCTGGAAAATCTTTTTGCCACCCCTGGAAAAATCCACTATTAGCCCCCACCGCAGGAAGAAATCCTTTCGATTCCCATGTTTGCGCAAATGGGTATGGCCGCTTCTGCGACTTGTGAGTCTGGTGCAGAAGATCAAGCCGTTGACCATGTTGTCTTCCAATGTTCAATCCATCGACATTCCTATGGATTACACGGTCTCACGGTTCTGGATGACAAGACAATCGATTGGCTGCTCAACACCTGCCCCGAGATCTAGTGCGGCCAAGCAGTGAAAGAACTGGATCAAACGATGATGATGAACCAGCTTGTGCTTACGTAGCCTACTGTAGATATTCCCATCTTAACCAACCTCGCCGTGCAGGCTTTTATGTGTTGAATAAACTAATAGTAAAAACTTAGGTTTTTCCATCCACAGCTTTTCCTTCCCAATTCCTCCGTGGAACAAATTTCCTCCCAGGGATTAAAAATTCCTCCCTTGGTGAGCCAAGTGGCTCCCGTTTGAGAACCACTGTGTTAAATCCTCAAAAATCGTATTCTTTTCCAAATATCTACTGGCATATGACCGCTAAGTCGTTTTGAAAGAATTATCGCTTTTTTAATCACAGGACTCACAGACAAATTGATACATCCCTGCGGCGCAAACTACTGTGTATTGGTCAGGCGTAATTTAATCTTACTGATAGAATGAAAACTGTCGATACGTTTTCTTAAACTCTATGTCTTCAGTGTTTTAAAACCGCGGGTGGCATTGCCTACAGTAGTCGGTCACTCTCCTACAGCAATGAGTGAGAAAAACACACTGCGATCTCGTCAAACCATGTGCTCAATAGGCCCGTTCTTGCGAACAACGCACCGTCTGTACGTTTTATGTTCCGAATCCTTGCGTTTCAGTCATTGAATTCTGTTGACAATAATAACAGTTAAACGTCCAACAAGATGATTTTATTGAATTTCGCGATTATTTTTCTTAAACTTCCCAATTTTACTATATTACTGCCGTTTTCGTGAATCTTGCCCTAAAGCAAATCTACTTTGCTGTTCACCGCAGAAGTAACAAAGGGAGCAAATCAGACTCTAAAGGGTGCTCTTTTATTATTCCCTTAATCATAGGTGTTGATAACTTGAAATCTAGGGTAAGTTATAATGCTATAATTATGGCAACCAAAAGTCAATTTTTTTCTGCCGTTTTGAAAGTTCATGAAACGTCCACAAACCAAATTTCACGCTCATACCATGAGGGAATCCCAAGTTATTAGGTCAAAAAAAGTCAA
>JGI24158J21664_10004089_pt1 | contig 18643 bp, 15 predicted proteins | sample Ectturendosymbi3_FD_21664 | JGI IMG/M metagenome (IMG submission 21664)
AACCAATATTAACCCGTGTCAATTATATGCTACCTTAAGTATTCCCCATTGTCATAATAAAAATTTCTGATGGTACAAACCTTAAACCCCATTAACATTGCACTATCTTATCTAACTAGAAAACCATCTGGTTATATTAGGTACTTCGGGAAGATGGAAATATGAAATCAAAATTATGAGTTTGCTTGTTTATTTTATCTTGTTTGTTTGTTGTTTTTTGTGTGTGTTTGTTTCCAAAACAAAATGAAAAAAAGTCACATGAATGTAATGGGGTGAAGCCTATGGGATGTATATTGCCTTCATTTTTGTCCAAAGTCAAGGCCCTGACACCTTAAAGTTTTTTTTAAGCAACAAAAGTTTTTCAAACTTTTTCGAATTGAAAGCATTGATTCTTTGTGTGCACACAATAATAATTTGGTGCAAAAATGCATTGTTTGTGACCTTTACAGCATGCAATATTATCTGCGATCTTTGACAAGCAATGAAAACTAGCTCAAAGTATTTCCTTTCATAGATACTCACATAGACAAAATGGTAGATCACAGTTATACATTTTGCATCACAAATGCAAAACACAAGTTCTGTATTGAAAGTTTGAATACCTTGTCACAGTTTGAAATAAAGCCACTCAATTGCAATCAACTCAGTCACTGTATGATGTATTTAAAAATTGAAATGTTTTCATTTCAGGAAGCGGCTGACTTCACTGCCTGGTTAATGTTAAGAAATTAAATCTGAAATGATATGCAATCATCAGTAGAGGCAAAATTATATAATATATACCATAGTTTGTTGCTGAGATAAAACTTGATTGCCCAGTTAATTCTTGTTGCTGTAATTGCAGCAAGTTGTGCTTGCAAAAGAACATCAACAGCAACAACATGACAAGTCGACTAAATCTAAAGATGCAGCTACAGCGTGATAAGGTAAGTGTTTTTTCATTCAGTTAAAAAATTTATAACCACTGCATTTAAAGCAAGATATGAATCATGTTTTCTAGTTTTTATCTCAAACAGCTGCTTTTTAGAGTTCTTAAGTGTTAAATAGAATAAGCCGTTGTGTTTTGGGTGAGTATTTTCATCAAGAGTTACTTTGCAACTGGGTGGCATGTGATAAACCTACACATGCCAAACAGTTTTGTTTTAACTTATTACAAAATTATGTCAAAGAATGATTGGCTGCCATGTGCAAATGAACCATACTCATATCTCATGTTGCTCTATTCCTACACGTTTAAAAAACGATGTGAAGCAAGTTTCACATTCAAAAATGCATTTGTTTATGCGCCTGGCTGATTAGTTTTTAACATTTTGAAAGCTTGCTGTTTTATAGCAATGAAGTAGAAAAAAATTGCTAGCTGATTCTGTGGAAGGCAGTGGGAATTTGTTGCTGAGATTTGAAATACTGAATTGTTCCTTTAGCATAAATGGAAAGATATGTAGAAAAGTACAAGTTGGAAACTTTCTACTTGTTTTTAAATCACTAGTACATTGTTCACACAATTAAACTGAGGTAATACATCTGAGACTTAGCAGTTTTATCTAAAAAATAATTGTTCGTGTGAAATTGCTAATTGTGTCATGTTGAAACGTCCAGAGACAAACCAAATTTCATGAAAAAACTAAAACCATTATGTTTATGAATTTCGTGTTTACATTGTTTTGCAACGTGGTGTTTCAACACTAGAATTTTTTCATACTTTCAAACTACCTAAAATGGGCACGTGCGTCAACTGATTTTGTAACAGATCTAAGCTGTATTTCCCACATATATTTAGTCAAAATTGTGGTAAGGTAGAAATGATGCTGAAGTTTGTTCCACATAATCACCAGTGGTGATTCTTCAAAACGAAATGAGTAAACGATCGCAAACGCAATCTTCCTGGCAAATGCATAAAGATCTAAACAACCAGCATTTAAAAGACCCAAAAACAGGTCAGTTATTGATCCGACAAAGAAGTTATCGTAGTATTTCGGCACGTTTATCAAGTTTCACTCATTTGGTAGACTATCACGATTTCCGCAAACTTTTGCACACGTTACGTTGCCTGCATAACACCCTGCGCAGTGCGCATCACACCTGTATCCGGGGAACCTGGTGGAACACCTGAAGTGCGTCGATTGACACGCCTGGCAGTTTCAGGGAGGCACGTGGCTACTTTCGCCATTTTTAAGGCAAAAAGTTGCGCAAATTTGGCTATGTCTAACTTCATTAAAATTGTCATAAAATTTCATCAGAAAAGATTGATACACAGCGAAAATACGAGAACTTCAACGTCTGGAATGCGTCAAGTGATGTGGTCAGCCGCTATCCTAGTATTAAATATGAAAGTGTATTTCTCATTTGTCACATGGCTAGCAAATGTAATTCAAATAAAAGGTCAGGCAATTCGTTTTGTTGGGCGTCTTCAGCTAATCATAAGTTTTCAAGCATGTGGAATCCTATCCTGTAACAAAAGCAAACTTTTCAGCTTATCCCAATTTGAATATCTTCTACCAAGAGCTCAAACTTGTTGATATTAGCTGAGACACACTGCAATGTTTCAAAATCTTTGCATTACGAATTGTATCTTTGTTTATAATTTCATAGTTCCAATGTTTTGAATTTACAATTAAAATCTGACGCTTGATCTGTTGCTGCACATGGCTTTGAATTTTTGACGTGGCTTCCTAATGTCATATGAATGTACAATTGTTGTTTTCTTGCTTGTTTTCGCAAAATCTTCGAAAAAGAAAAAAATAGCGTTTGCTTCGTCTGTCACAGACAAAATCCTTGTTCTCAATTATTGTAATGATCCCTACAAATCTCACCAACTGGTTATTTATTGTTTTTTCGTTTCATGGATTTTTTTTATGTCGCCCCTTGCTTTTAAACCTATTTAAAAAATGTGATTGTGTATTTAACATACCAGCATCTTACACGTGACACGTGTTTCTGGTGGTCTGCAACACTTCCTACCGTGTATTTCTTGCAGGCACTGCAGGAAGACATGCAGCTGCAACAGAATCGCGCTGTTAGTGAGACGTCTACTGCCAAATCTGCAACATCGGCGATAAATTTTCCAACCATAGCGGTAACTACGCCACAGTTGCCATCTGAAGTCCTCAAGGTAATTTCCCAAATGGATTGCAAAGTGCGGTATGGATTTCAGTAGGTTGATGCGGTGCTGGTGATGTAAGATCAGGATCGAGAAGTTTTGATGAGATAAGAGTAGTTTCGAAAAATACCCTTCAGGTTACCATTCGTAGTGAACGGTCTTATAAGTACCACTAGCACTTTACCTATAAATTCATGAAGTTTGAAAATAACTTCAAAACTAATTAGTTTTGTCAGTGGTTTGCCAGCGGATTCCGAAAACCGTTGTCCTATCCGCATTTTTGTTTGACTGCGTATCTAAAAGCGTTTGATTATGATCGTCAACGTAACTCATCCTGCAACGACATAATAATAATATCTTTGTCTTCGGCACAGTCACGCTTCCTATCATGTTTAAAAAAAGAGCAAAGGCAAACCCGGCGGCGTATTGATGCAGTTTTTTACGCAATGAAGCTCGATTATTCGCTTCCAAAAGAAATTTCACCTTTGCAAGTGAACAATATTTTTCGTAATCCAATTTTTTCAAGTATCGGTTTTTCAGTTTTTGTCTGGGCGTCGTCAATTTCTGGCTCCAGCGGTCTAACGGTGAAGGGACGTTCGTCTTCCTTACTTTCTGTAAATTTTCAACGCTTACCCACACACAAAAGAACGCTGCCAGAAATTGCTCCGTCACTTTAGCCATACAGCCGCCCAAAGCTTGGCGACAAGTCAAGTTCTTCCCTTCTTCGCGCACCACGTCGATTGCAAATATTTTTCGACGACGTACAGAATATCTGTGCTTTACGGTTTCACTACTCGACGAATACAGTTCGAAAATAATGAATTGCTCACGAATCGCAAGAGATTGTCCCGTCATGGACCATGTCCTTGGATTACGTCAGCGCTCAGCTAAGGATGATTTCTTCAAGCAACGTGTGCGGTGCACTACCAATGATGAACAAACCATGCGACTTCCCGCAGATCTGCGCTAAATAAAGGACATTGTGCTATATATGTAAACCAAACTTGACATTGCTGGCATCGTATCTTTAACAGGGTACAGCTTTTATGGGTTACATGCGAGGTGGCATGCCTTGATTTACGCATGCTAATTTTCCAATTATCGGAGAGAAAAGGACATGTGACCCTCGCTGATATGAGACATTGGGAATGTTTGCATTGTTGTTTTTGTTTCAGTATTTTCACTATAAGTTACACCTTTTTGCCAAGCCAAGTACAAACATGTTTTCGTACAACATATGCGAACAGTTGCAAATGAGTGAAAACGTATTTTGAAGCTGAAAGGTTATCGTATTGTCGAACGGTTTCGCTTTAATGGAAGGTTCAAAAAATCTTTGATTATGGTACGTTCTTTACAGTTAACGTGAAGTTGTCAGGTCTGCGAAAAACTGTTATTTTTATCTATGGATTAATTTAGCAGTACTTTCAACTTACCGGGCACTTGCAGCTTAACTTTTGTTCTAGTGCAGTTGCTGTAGCTCATCAGACTAGTCCACTGGTTCTTCTGACATATCTTTCAAGATGTGCGCTGTTGTTGAATCCACTGACGCCAATCGTCATGCAGTTGTTTACCACTATACTGTGACAAACTTTCTGATGAATCAATAACTCGTCGACCTTTAATCGTTGTGCGATCCGGATTTAATTCCATGTACGACTCAATCTGTAAGCGAGCATTAACGTGGTTAAAAAGTGTTTCGACAATTTGCATAGCTGAGTGCTGCGATGCTTTCCAGGGTCTTTGCCATGGCATGTTCGTGCGTTAGATGTCGCTCGTGGTCCATAACAGGAGCTTTTCACTGATTTCCGTCCCTTCTTAGGATGCGCGCACCGTAAACAATGGTGGGCGCACGTATTAAAGTAGCGCAACAAGACGACAGCCAAGTTCGTTTAAGAATAATGAAGAGAAATAAGTCTTGCTCGGTGATATTCGGACATAAAAGTGCTTGAAAAATTTTTTTTGTGATTCAATGAAAGAAAGGCAGGCATCTTCATTCCGAGTGCATCGTACTGCAAAAGTTTGTTAACCACGTGATTATCAAATAAAAAGGGTAGTTTTAAAAAAAACATAGGCGTTATTGTGTCATCATTGTTATTCCAAAGACAAAGCTGTGTGCGTGCTTATGCGAAAATCTGTCAAATTTCCTGTTCCTCCCAAGAGTGGAATGACAATTGTTTAGTTGTTTTTTTCAAGACATTTGCTCTTTACAGACGGTGTGAAAAATCTTTAAAAAAACTTGTGGCAGAGTTCAAACCCTCCGTGTGACTGGAAATGTTTGATGCGAATGTGAATGATTTCTTTACGACTTACGTGGTCGATAGTTTGTGTGTTGTGCTTTGCGCGTTGCCGGCCGGCAGCTATGGGTGCTGAAAATCATTGTGATGTCAATGGCGCAGGTAACTGATGGACGTATAGCACTTCACAGGAGATGTGAACAAAAGCATTTTGCTTTCAACACTAAAAATGAGTTGGCGGTTTGAGCAGGGACGTACCGAGGCTAGATGGAGCCAGAGGCAAGAAACAAAGTATGGCGCCCCCCATGTTCAAACAAAGTCTTTCGGGATCAAATGCACTTTCCTGAAGAAAGTTCTTGCGACATTGTTGGAACTTTTCGGCGCCCCCGGTGATTCAGCGCCCGGGTCATTGTGCCCCTTTGTCCCTCCCTCATTACGCCCCTGGTTTTGAGATTCCAATTTTAGGGTTTTAAACGACGAGATTTTTTTGTTGTCTGCTGACGAGTTTTTTTTGGCAGAGTATGAGTAACGAAATTCCAGTTTTTGTAGCTGATTACGCAGTGAATAACGAAATAATAATGCCAAGCCATAAGTCTATTCTGGAGTTACTGGACGCAACCAAGGGCTGTTATTAGAGTAGCTATTTCGTAGAACTTTCTTGCTTTATCTAAATTTAAGTCATCCCAATATCGCTAAGTCGTTTGTTTATAACAACAGCCAATTAAGCACCACCTGTAATAATTGAAGCCTTGCGGTATGCTGCAGTCGTTACAAGCGCATGTACATATATTAATATTGCTGTACCGTTGTCTTGCCGAGAGTTGAGCGCCGTCGCGTTTGGAACTTCTTACGGACTCGTTTCTCAGTTGTAGTTTTGACACTCGCAGCTTCTACGATTCTACAAAGATCCAGTTACAGAGAGAGTTTCCTGATAACTTTTTTAACTGCTGTTTGCTTATTTAGCAGTGAAAGGTCGAATCGAAAAGAACTGAGTGCAAGTAAAAGAATATTTTTTCGTCACTCCTGCTGGGTTACCCCATAGACACCGATTTCGATTGAGCAAGACACTTGGTGCCTGAACGAATGTTCAGGAAATGACGCTCATAATGGGTTCCACTGTAACATCAAAATCAGGGCGCTACGATTTTTTTTCGTAATCTCCTAGGTTGCAAGACCGGTTATACGTTTATTTATAGCTCCACTAATTTGACTCTTGTTTTTTGAAGTCCACCAGNATGTTAGAAGCGCAGACTCACTGCCTGGTTTCGCCTCTATAAGTTCGGTGAAAGCAAGCAACATGTCACATCTTTTAGAACAGCGTTTCTTAACGTTTTCCTACCTCAGCACCCATTTTGGTCACGCCTAATTAGTCCAGCACCCCTTCCTTTGGCTGACACCTGGTTACTATAACGATAAAATAAAGACAAGTTCGTCCAAACGTTTTCCTTTTACCTTTGACTGCCACATATGTGGCCTTCCCAACCCCCTGAAATTGATTTCAGCACCCCCTGGGGGTGCTAGCACCCCAGGTTAAGAACCTCTGTTTTAGAAGATGCGAATCACCTCAAATTGTGCCGCTCAGTATGGTTTTATTATGCTAGATTTTAGAATTTCATGTTGGAGAGGTCCAAAACGTCGCTATAAGCGTTGACGCTCATTGCTGATGTGGTTACTTGTTTTTGGTTATTTTTTTTTATTGACGATTTCCTCGCAACGTTTGCAATACCTTGTCGTCCATCGTACGGCTTTCTATTTCCTGTGTTGAACTTAAAGCGTTTCATTAATCCGCTTGAGACGTAACTCCTTCAAACCGTCCAGTACGTACCATTACCAACGTGGGTAATCTGCGAGGATTAGCTATCTGACCGCTTTTAGTTTCCCACTTCGAGCATTGACTTCTGTACTGCGTCGGGCGTTGCATATTAGCGCGATATTAAATTCCGTTGAACCGTCGCCGATGTGCGATGCAGTTCTTCCTGCTCATAGACTAATTTTTCATTGCAGATGGTTCGAACTGCCAAAGAAGACGAACTTTGCGTGCATAGACTTAAATGTGTTTCTGTCAGGGTGTAGATGCCGTCGACTTCAGCGCGCCGCACATAGCTTGCCGCGTTATAGTCATAAAGCGCATTTTTGCGTGCTTGNTTTTTCGTAAAAGGTTACAGGTCGTTCGTTGCAGCGGGACTGATCTGACGATATAGGGATGACGTCGCCTGTCATGGGTGACCTTTGTTACGAAGTAGAGCAGCCCTCTTGTGGGTTTAATCGAATACCATCAAGAAAGTTTTTCACCAGAGATTCTGGAAAGGGCCACTCGTCTCGTCGATGGCTAGACCAGTGTCAGGGTCTCCCGTTTATGCGGAGTGGCAAGTTTCACCCTCCAGGGTCCACTGCCACATCAGGTTTGCTGCCAGCAGATTGCTGCGTGCCAACACATAGCACTTCGGAACATCGCTGGTGGCCTGATACTGGACAGTCGACAGATTTTTACGAACAAAATGTAGTTTATGGAGCATACTATAGCTGTCAGGTCAGTGGCAAGCGTCGATCGGGCTCGATTTGAATTCCAAGCCCCGAGCTGCTCCCATTTTTTAAACATTCGTTTATTTCTTGAAATTTCACTAATTGATGAAAAGGAACATAGCACCTTCGGCCAATTTCATGGCCTAGATGCATTGTGGCTACCTTGATTACGATTGCTGTTTCATGCACTTCGGTTGTTTTACCAGTGGCAATGCGTCAAAACTATGTGCAAGTATTATTGCAGTGTCTTTTAATCTGTGTGGCGCCAATATTTTAAATGTTTACTGTGTTAATTGCGAGAAATTGTGCCGCGACAATGTTTAGATTATTGTTGTATGCTGCAGCGTTAAAAAAGTTGAGAACCATTGTACGAAGGTTGAGCAGGGTTCATAGAGAGTCTGGAAAAGTATGATAAAAATTTCGTCATTTTCCAGCCTGGAAAAGTCTGGAAAAAATAAGAAAATAATTTTCCAGACTTCAATCTTTTAACATACATTTTCATGTTTTATTCAAGATTGATACACTTTGCTTTTGTCGTGTTACGGAAAAGTTAAGTCTAGAAAAAGTCGGAAAAGTCTGGAAATAATAAAATATAAAATTGCATAGGGACCCTGGTTGAGTCTTCGGTGCCCTGGGCGGAGAGAATATCGCAGTGCAAACCCAGCTTAACCATGGCCTATCGGCTAGCTCACGCATTGCCCGCTGCCATTTTGTTTTACGAGAACGTTGTTACGTTCGTTATTGTGATTTGAAAATAAGCTTTCCTGTGTGACCCGGGTGTTGCATCGTTTCCTACCAGAGGAAAATCGTTCCTCTAACCTCGCTCGCTTGAAAACCTAGTTGCCGTTTCACCTCAGTACTCCGGTTGTGTCATTAATGTTTTTTTCTTCAATTCGACCACGGCGGTGTTTAAAATTGAACTGGCATTCTTGTCCATCTCGCCGCTATTCGCTTGGGTAACACCGCTACCAACATCGCAGTGTCTAACGTTATAGTTTAATCCAGTGTAATCTTCGAATAGCGTTGCAAGCTGTGTCACTTCTGTGCAGGTGGAGACCGACTTACACAACCCGACCCAGTACCACGTTCGTGAGACGCAACGGAACCAAGTCCGAGAATACCTCAGCCAGTCGCACGATGGCACCAAATACGTCGTGCGGCAACTGCTCAATCCTGCCAAGTCGAGCGCTCCGGCAGGTGTCACTGGTGAGAAAACCGCATCGCCGCTTCGACTGATTTCCGTTTGAAACGCGACGTCTCGAGCTGGAAGTTTATCATAATCATTCGACCTTGCTTAAACCGGAGATCCTCTTTGCTGGGCTGGCTTGTATAGTATGGTGCAAACCACTGGCGCCGAGTTTGAAATTTCTGCGGGCGTGCAAAATCCGTGATGTCAACATATTTGACGTCAAAACCTGCTTGAATTGATAAAATAATATCGGTTGAAATATCCCAAACTGGCTCTCACACTAATGTCAATTTTACAGACGACTCGCAGTTATTCGATAAAGGCGCGGTCTGTCTCACAGGTAGTAAGGGCAATGCTAATTGCATGCGCAGCAAACACGTTGAACCCTTTGCTTTTATTTTTTGCATCGTATTTGCAAAAGCCACATACAGCGGAGATGGTGCTTCTCTCGGCAGTACAACTTTGAACTGATTCGAGCTTTGTAGCGATTTTTATGTCTGCCGTTCCGTGTCTATCCGAAAACGTTTATCTATACTGCAAAATAATGTTTTCTGCTTGTTGACAATGAACTACTCAATCAAAAACTTGTAAAATTAGTGGGAGTGCCGCGCTTCCAACCAGAAATGCGGGCGAAATTTTTGTTTAGAAATACTTTACAAAGTTATTGTTTCACCGCGAATTCCTCCGCACATTTTCTGTGGACAGTTGGAAAATTTCCGTGCGTTCCTTCCCTTCCTTATTGTTCTCAAATTGCAGGTGACAGACTACATGCCGGAAGCACGCCCGCGAGTCCGATGGCGCGACTCAACATTTCCACCGACTCGGTGGGTTTTTGCCTCTGCTCTCAGCTGTTGTGTTGATAAACGCTGTTGTCTGAAAGTTTTCGAAGTACTGTACCTTTTCAAATGTCTTATTGTTTGAAAAGCTTCTCGGAAAGCAATTAATCCTATCCCACCGCTTTCCACTGCAAACCTTCGTGTCCTTGGAAGAGGGCATAGTGAAATAAAAAAAGCTCTTCCGTCCTGATCCGGGTCCAGTCGTTACAGTACTCGCTGATCAACTCGTTTTTTTGCTCGGTAATGTGTGACCACTCGGGTTGGCGAATTTAGCCTGCTTGGTCCGAATCACTTCGTGCGTCTCTGTGTGGGTAGCGTTTGTGGCGAATATGCCATCAGGTAAAAGCCACTCGTTCCAACGTTTCATACTACGTTTAATTACGAATGGAATTTTGCTGTTCCTGTTTTGTTGCAGTCCCGCTACAAAAACTGATGCAAAATTAACAGCGTCAGAGTTTGGGGGAAAGACGTTGCGGTCGCGCACAAAAGCAAGCGAAGTTTCAAAACCATAAGTAGCGAGATGTACGATTTTGTAAATTGCGGAACTATTTCCCAAAAGACAAGCGTGCAGTTAACTTCTTCTTCAGTGCCTTTGATGAGATAATTTCTGTTTTAAAGGTAAAAAAAAAACGAATGAACTACAAAAAAGATCGCAAAACGCCTCGCTACTGTCCTACTTGTGAGTCCGAAAACTGACGTTGGGCTGTGTTTTGGTCGATGACTGTTCAATCTGACATAAAAGTATCTTTGCGCCCGCGGTTTCCAAACTTATGTTGTGAAATATGGTTATGACTTGTGAGAGTTCACCAAAACCACGCATTCCAATCGTAACATTACGAGTTGACGCTCATACTGTTAGGCTCTAAAACTGCTTAGCTCAGCGCAATGTGAACTACAGGCAACAATGACTGCAAAGCGGCAACTAGTTTCGACTCAGAGCGTACCGGTGAACAATGGGCAGCGGGACTTGACTAATTTGCAAAAACAAGTTCGTGGCAGCCAGAGTGAGCCGCGAAATGCTTGTATTTGAAGAAGTGTTGTCTGGGGGTTTCAAGCGATCGAGTAGTCCGCTTATTCCTAAGACAAGCAGTCGATCAAGATCTTGGCGCGTGGTTATTTTCGTGTGTCACAAACTCTTCTTTCCACAACACGCTACGGCAAACCTCATTCTGAACAAACAGCGAACCGCTGTGCGGTGCTGCTGACGTTCAGTCGCGCGAGCTGCGTCGTTTACCGATTGAGGAGGGGCCGGTATCGGATTGCCCGCGTGCATGATTGCATTTCCAAATGCTGAAAGCTGCTGATGGAAGCGAAATATGTGATCGTCGATGCCGCGTTTCATCGCCGATCTGTTATTGAATGTAGAGTTCGCTATCCGCTCTGATGCACATTCTGAAGAAACTTAGTCTGTTAGTTACACGCGACTTCCTGGAACAATCGTTCTCAACATGGATTCGATCCAAACCGCCGGGGTTCGGCGTAGAGCCGATGCATGGTTCATTTTGTGCGTTAATAAAAATAGGTTTCTATGTTTCGAAGCAATCGCTTTGTTTTTCCATTTACNAAGGTCTCGGTGAATGTNAAGATGAAAGTGTTCAGTACTTCCAACATGGTTAAGGACCACTGGCCTAGAATATCTTGCACGGCTCATTTTGCCGGCTCTCCTGTTGGTAACGTGAGCTACGACAGAGCGCTAACAATTTTTCTCGTTTGCTGCGAAGGCTTACCTGCGTTCTTTATATATCTTTGTTGGCCATTGTTCTGTGATTCCGTCCTCAGGATATCTATCTCTGAAAACCCGTGCCTATAGTCAGGTTATTTATTTTCATACCGAAAGCTTGAGGGTTAATCACTTGCAGTTTTTGAAGATTATGTACTCATGTTCTCTTGGTACGCGCATTTAATTTTTCGTTTTATTAGTGCAAGTTCCCAAAACTCCTTGGACTTGCTCTTCTTCGGGCAGGGGCCCAATAAGTTTTTTCCACTATGGTTGTTTACTTCTCTGCTTTTCGTGACAGTCGGAATCGTGAGTGTTGCGCGATGCAGAAGAGCTTTAATTTTCAACAAATGAAGTTCCTGCTGCACCAGTCGAGACGTCAGCTTGTACCCAGGTGCTCGTTACGCGCCTTCCCTGCACGTCGTGGCATGGCATAGGCGATGCATGCAATGAGTCAGCTAGGAAACGTAACAAGCGATAAGCGCCTTGCTTTTTCCTTGTCTCGGGCGTTTTTTTCTTTTCGCTTCGCTCAGCGCTCTTCTTAATCATTGGGCGTGCATATCGATCGGACGCAGTTGATTGGCAGTTCTTGTTGGGCCGGCTCAGTTGAGTGGCGCAACGAAGCTTGCAGGAGTTCGAAGTAATCGGCATGACGGCCGTAATGCGGACAAAAAGAGTTTTAGACGAATTGAGGGCTGAGAGGTATAATTTTTTGTCTTGAGCTCGGTTTGACGAATTTTAGGTACAGGCATGATGAGAAAAAATTTTAAGGAGCAAGACGGTTTAGCTTCAAAGTTAGGAAAAGCGGTCGCGATGCAAAATATAATTCAAGGCTTGAAACTAATTGCATTCACCTGTATTGATAATAGCATTGTCCTCCTGGTGCTTCAACGACGCTTGCTGCAAAATTTTATTTTCCTTGATTGATCACTGAAAACCGAATTTCGCCGTCAACATGTGACGCTCAGTTACAGTCGCACTTAAAGTTTATTGTGGCAAAAATCACGCGAACGCCTCCGTACCTGTAGTCGTTCGCTCCGCAGTGGCTTTTTCGTGACGGTGACGTCATCCAGATTTTGCGAGAAAAGTTCCCTGGAAAATCACAGTCTCATCGCCGCTGCGCAACGTCGTTCAGAGCTGAGGAAGGATGAGAAACGCACGTCCTTGTTTGTTCGATAGAAATATCATGCGCTGTGATTGCAAATAAATTAACGACTGCGCGAGCAGCTCGCCACTGGCGTTCCTTTTCTCCATCATTAAAGTCGCCGAATGGTCTGTGGCCGGCGGTAGGGAAAGTTGTCAGCGCGCCGGTGATAATTTTCGGCTTGTCAACATTTTCGCTTGGCCTTCTTTGGTGAACTACCCCGCCGTTGGCGCGCGCCCGCCCCACAAACGCCGATTGTGTCGTCGACTTTCGTATTGTCACCTGTGCGAATTAACGCGTCGCATCGCTGCACTGTATCGCATTGGCCAAGCAGTCCAGAGGCGCTTCACAGGCGACATCTGTCGTTTCCTTTCCTGAGGAATGATGCACGTAATGGTCAGCAACTGGCCAAAGGTCGCGTCTTGTCTTTTTCGTTGTTGTCGTCATCGAACCCCCTGCTTGGGAAAGTCCAGCGATTTCGCCTGAACGGCTCGCCACCCTCTGGTCATTTTCCGTCGAGTGCCGAGCCTTTAACAAGCAACGGGCTTGTCTCCCAGCAAACCACTGTCTCTCCACTGCTGGCCACGACACAGTGGTGAATTCGTATCTGCTGTGTCACGTTTGGCGTCGCCGCGCAGGTCGTTTATGGCGAACAGGAGAAAGTGCATTTCACACCGTGGTGATGTGACCCGAGAATGCCCTTGTTATCCTTATTCGTTTATATCCGTTTTATGCGTACGATTAGCAGCGTTTACAGCGTTATAGTAAGAATATGGAAGTTTGCAAAGGATGCTATAGTGCTGGCAGGTGTGGCAGAAAGCCACCGATTTTAGTGAGTGTGAAGAAAATACTGCAAGCAATTTGTAGCCTGCGGCTGGGTTAGTTTTAATGCAAAGATGGGAAGTTCTGGTAACTTCCAGATTCTCTCAGTCTTAATAACGATTACGTGTCGGTGTTCTTTGTCACAAAGCAAACGTTTTGTTTTAGAAGACGTTGTTTAGATGGGTTGCATATGCAGTTGGTTTCGGCCGTGAGGTCTGAAGTACCAAAGCGGTTGCGCCTGGCAATTGGATCATTATGTTTGCTCGAAGCGAAGGCGATCTTTCAGGTGGTTGATTCTCCCCTTGATTGTCTTGAACATTTTTCGAGGCGTTGCAGACGCGAACACAGCCGCCTGAATTTTCTTCTGATTTTGGGAGACAGCATCCCAGAAACTGACCAGATGTTGCCGCCCTGGTCGTAGTTTTTTTTCTTATTTCCGCAGAAACGCGTGACAGCAGAACTGACGATACCGCCTGGACGTTTCTTTTTCACGTTTCTCCTCCCCAGTCAAAAAAAACGTTTCTGGTCCAGTCGCTTTGGCGATTGCGACATTTTAGTGTCCCACGCAACAAGAAGCACTGGCGACAGCGTAGAGGTCGTGAGATTTCGGCGCTTGCTGATAACGTATTTTTCCTTCAGCATAAAGTTTAATTTTTTTGCCGTGAGTCACTGCAATTCAGGAAGAGAGTTTGCACGGCGAAGATTAGCTGCTATCACTTGTAGGGTGAGGAGGAAAGGCTTAGTCAAAAGCTTCTACGGTTAATTGATGTTGGAGGTCGAAAGGTGGTGGCAGGTCTGCTGTTGTGTCGGACCTATCTGGGCTCAGCCTCAATATTAGCTGATGTTTGCACTTTTTCGCCCAAAACGTGACAGCCGCGACTGTAGGCGTTGTATACGTCACAAACGATGTCTGGGGGAAATAAACTCCCGACCCGACATTTTCAGTAAACCGTGTTCATATCGAAAATTTTTGCCTGAGTCCAAGGTTATTGAACTTTACGATTGGTTGTCTTACCCCGTGGCTGCAACCTTGGTGAGAGAGTTTATCGAAACGGCCGCGAAATGCGTTCTTCGTACGCGTAGTTAATTCATTTGATTTTGCAGCGGTTCTAAAACTTCCGTCTGTTTCATTCGTTGCATTCGCGATAGTTTAATTTAGATCTGGCCGTGACAATTCTTATAATGTTTGATGCCCAGTCCTGATGGGGATTCGTGCTTATAGAAGTTGATAATCTTGGCAAGACCGCAAATCAGCTTTAAACTGATTTGCAAGGTTCCTTATGTTTCAGCGTATACTCCGTTGTAATTTTCTAGGATCGTGGGCCGTAGACGTATTTCGGAAAGCATTCTTTGCTGCGCTTCATTTAGTGGCCCCTTAAAAAGAAAACTATCACTCCTTTTAGCAAGAGTAGTACCTTCGCTTAGATATTAAAAGGTATAAGTCTATTTCGGTACCGCGTCCGTGATGTGTTGCGACCTGGAATTGTCGTTTCGAAAAGCACGGGATGCCGCCCACAGGGAAGGTCCCTTTCTTGAAGATTGCGTGAAAGCGCGGCCGACACGACGGTTTGCGACACTAAACAATGACGTTCTGTCAAAAGTAGAACGTCGGAAATGACCGGAACTCGTGAATCGTGACTGACCGGAAGCGCGACCGTGCTTATTCGTCAACGCAGCGTGGTTACGCCATCGCGCAAAGATTTTCACGTGCGTATGGCGTCGATTGTTTTAATTACGTGTGTCGAAACGTTCTCACGCGCGTTGCCAGCAACTACAGGCTCTCGTATTGCGCTCTGGCCTGTTGCGTGTGCGCGCAAGTCGTCCGCAGGCTTCGACTGCGAGCGGACAGCTTTCGCAACTTCCGTCCCTAAATCGTTTTCCATATACACGCAAGCGCCAGTTCTTCGACCAGCGCTTCCATATCGGCGTTGGCGAGAAGCGGACAGTGACTTGGCAATTTCTTGCGCGCTCACGTCAGCATTTCTGCTCGACGGTCTTGCATCTTCATGACCCCGAGTGAATCGTGACGTCTGCGTGTTGTTTTTTTCCAAGAGCCGTTGTTTAGCACATAGCACTGGTATAGGACTCTTTTGCTGCTTGTAACTTGCCATTCTCCTGGAGCCACGTTAATGACGTGGATGTACGAATATGCACACTGGCAGCCCTGGTGGTCCTACCACCAACACCAGAGCTGTTATCCTCCCCATCAGGTAAAATACTGATCAGTTTTTTCATTTTGCTGCAAAATCGCTGTTTAAGCTCTACTGTCATCTGCGTCACATTGCAGTAACTGGCACAAGCTGCCCAGTTTTTGTTTTCCTTCTTCGAGAGAAACACGAAAGTTTTTGGAAAGGATTGAATTAAAATTGTGAAAATTCAATGAAATAGAAAGGAATTAAAAGTTTCTGGAAAGGAATGGTTGAATTGTTGTGTGAGCGAGGGCAAGAGTAACGAAAGTTTTTTCGCTGCTGTTAAACAGCGCTAGAAAGGTTCCACCGCACGCTTACCTGCATACTTGCGTATATTGCTTTCAAAATGGTAAACGTAAGTGAGATTGCTCCTGACGTTTTGTAGTATTTTTTTATTGGGTCTGTGTTTGCTTCTAGTTTTTTTTTCGGTCCTAGACCGATTGTCTTAAATGACCGAAAAAATAAGTTAATTCGGTCATGATGTCCGAAAATATAGACGAGTGAACATTGTTATGGCGAGTTTTAATACGTGGCACAAATGAACAAAGGAATTCAGCGAAGAAAAAATAGTTTTGCTTCCCTTGCTCATAGTGCTGAATGGAGCTTATGAAGCTGGCCATAAGCGAATGCATGAAGCATGTTTGAACCTTTTATTGGCTTCTGATAAAATTGTTAAACTTTTTCCGACGCTAACCTCTTAGATTTATTTGTATCTGAATAACTTTTCATAAAAGTTGGAAAAATTCGGCTGTCCCCTCAAATGCTGCTATTTTGATATTTTTGATGCAAGCTTCCCTCGGCATTTTTGAACAGGGCTACCGTTAAACATATTATAAAGTACACCCTGGTAGCAGTTTAAAATACATTAAAAACCATAACGTGCATATCGCTCTGCCTGAAAGTGGCCAAAATGGTGCCTACGTTTGACCACTGGCGGCGCTGTAGCGATTCAAGCCCAACGTTGGGTGCATTGAGGCAAGCGCACTGTTTCCCAAATTGCAATCGATCATTTGCGGCGATTACTTCTTCATATTAATCACACTTATGTTTTGATGCAGTGGGAAAACAACGAGTGCTGTCTATTCAACTTCTTAACTTCACTTCTTTGCGTGCAGAAACTGCAAAGTAAAACGCAAAACGCGTGCTGGGAAAGAAACCGGTGCACTGTGTCACGTTTACTCAACTTTTATCCACAAACACAGCCGAAATGGTTCATCATTTGAACTGTAGGTTCTAAGGGAGTCCCGATTTTTCAGTTTCCGAAATTCCCTTGACAACAAACCGTTTGTCTGTCAAAGTTGTTTCATTTGCTCAGGTCAATGACTTCGTCGACGACATTGTCAGCATCGAGTCGAGCTACGGCGACGAACAGTTGCGTTACAGCAGAACTCAAGCCAGCACGGTACGAACGTGGCACGCAATTCCTCAGGCGTTTGTGTATCTTAAAGCTTCGCTCACTGCTTTGAGCAAAGCGACGTGCAGGGGGCTCCGGCACACAACAGTTCGGTTGTAGTGGAACAAAAGCAGTTCTTGCACGGTTCAATGGACGGAAATTATGCGTATGTGCTTGATGTCTTTGGGGGTGTGTGGGGGTGCTTTTACAGTGCCGTGCTGCATGCCCTAAGCAGCGCAGTAAGGTTAGGGGGGGTGCCAATTTCAGTAATATTTGGCAGTCAAAATCTCAATACGCGTTCGCTACTGTAAGAGAGATGAAGTCAATGGACGGCAAAATGGCCTTATGTCGCGAATGCTGTTTTCCGAATTGTACAAAACGATGGCAAATAAAGTTACTTTCCTAGGTTTTTGAGGGGGGATCGCCCCCCCCCTGGATCCTCCCCTGACCCTGAGTTAAACTATCATTGTGCTGATAACTCCGCAGCTTCCCACAATCTCGCCTACTCAGCTCGGCAGCTTCACGAGGACCGCAAGCACCACGCTGCCTGTCGTGCTGAAGGAACAGACCTCCTCTTCCTATCCAATGGTCAAACGTGAAATGACCGATGAAGAGCTCCGACATTACACCAAGGACAGAATGAAGAAGGACAATCACAACATAAGTGCGTTCAGTTTATCTGCTTGCTAAGGCGAGCAGTGTTTTTTGCATTTGTTTGCTTGTTGGCTTCTCGTGCGAAAGACAACGATTACGCGCGTTCGAGGCGATCCATTTCGAGATATGATGTAATGTAAACTCTCCTCCCTCTGCCACACTTCACCTATGCCTTGTGCCAGTGACGTACTGGAACTGATACTTCTTCCGCCATTTTGTCGATCTGTAACCGAGTCATGCCATGGTTTGCAATGACGATACGTCCGCTGCTGGTCTCGTTTGCCACCTTCGTTCCTCTTAAGTTTAATCAGTCAGCCGTCTATTTCCTAGTCTTGTAGCGTCCTGCATTACTCAGTCCCGTGTATTCTTCATGTCGCTATCGCGTGATTGTGTCGAGAAATAATTCTAAATAAAAGCGACTCATGCATCGCGTAATTACTGTATTTTTGCCCCTAATTGTCAAAGCTCAACTGATTAAAAAAAAAACAATTGTGCGGGTTTGACCGTCGCCTGTGCAAGCGCCCGCCCATCAACCCGTGAGTACCTCTCATGCGCTTTCACACAATCAATGCCACTGGATGACGTGAACCGTTGCGCAACGGCTTAAAATTAACTTTAAGTCCCCATCAAGTTCGAGTTATTCGTGGCTCATCTCCTGCAATGTCAGCTGGCTCAATTAGAAATGTGCACGTCTATCTGTTTTTAACTTGCCACCACTTTGTATCAGCGTCGGGTGAAATACAGGGTATCCATAAAGTCCTGCACATATTTCAAAATGTAATTGCGAAGTAACTAAAGTAGATAAAATCATACAGTTTTTTGCAAAGTGAAGTTTGTTTATTAAA
>JGI24158J21664_10004090_pt1 | contig 18642 bp, 14 predicted proteins | sample Ectturendosymbi3_FD_21664 | JGI IMG/M metagenome (IMG submission 21664)
CAAACGCAGAAAATTTATAGGTCAAAATAAAGCCAAAATTTGTAAATTATAAAGTCAAAATTTTAAGTTTTTAGGTCAAAAAATTGGTTGCCCTAGTCATTTGTTACCGTAAACTATCAGCATTCCAAACTGCGACAACGCAGTTCACTAAATTTAAAACAGCGCTCCACGCAGTGACCTAAAAATAATTCAGTAACATACACTGAGCGCTGCTACAGCAGATTAAAAGACACTCAATGCTACAAATCATCTATAATGCAATTCTATCCAACTCAGCTTACTTCACCTTCCCCGAATATCTGCAGAAAACCAGTAACTAAACTGATAAAACATCAGTTGCAACAAGTAAATTTGCCATTTCTCTGCTTTCTAGCTGTAGTGGAGTAGTCGCGGTGCTGACTGCCGAAAAATTAANACCTATGAGCGNGTCCAAATTATTGCGTCACAATCGGGCGTTCACCAAAGGCTGGTGAACGCCTTGTCAGTGTAAAGCTGCACGCCACTGCCAGGCTGTGGAGCCGGAGACCCAAACAATTTTAGATGATTGGAGCCGGAGCCTGAAATTTGGGTTCCGGTTCCACAGCCCTAGCTTGTGGGGCAAGCGAGTTGCGCAAATAATACAATGTTCTTCCGTTTTCAATGGACCAAATTATTTTGGAGCCGGAGCCTAAAACGTTCAGATGTTGGAGTCAGAGGCGGAGCCTGAAATTTGAGTTCCGGCACCACACCAAAACGTTCACCGAGGTAGGGTGAACGCCTTGCAATGATCGGAACTCGGTGAAACCGGCCAAGCGCGTAATCCAAGAGGTGACAAGCATGGCAAAAGCATTTAAACCAAGGCAAGGTTTCAAATAAAGGCAGGGTTTTCCTGCAATATGGATAAATATATTCAGGGAAAATCCAAGGGCAAATCGTCTTTCCTTATAAGCGAGTATTTGAAAATATATTCAGCGCAAAACTTGAAGGCGTTCAGAGGACATGCCACTGATCCAGAGTGCTGCTCTCCAGTGCAGTCTCGTGATTTTCCGTGGCGACCAAGGAACGCCACTAGATCGGTTGCTGAGTGACACAAATGGATCGGCTGCAAACGCGATTTTAAGCTTGTATTTCAGCTTCGCAAAACATGACGCAATTCTTCGTGGTGCAAACTCTGTATCGTCCAAGCGCTGACGTGCTCAGGTTTTCAGTTCTGGTTACTAAGTTTAACTCAGTGCGTCATTGCATTCAGCTTGTGGTTGACAGTCGCTTGTTTTGCATTCAGTGTTGATTTGCATTCAGTGTTGATTTGCATTCAGTGTTGATTTGCATTCAGTGTTGATTTGCATTCAATGTTGATTTGCATTCAATGTTTGCTGGTGTTTCAGGTTTACCAAATTCGTCTTTTTCTTTTTTTTTGTAGCGAAGCCTTCTTGCCAGTCTCTACAGCTCCGACGGATCCGTGCTTGAGGTTAGTGCTGGAGTTGCTTTCCCAAAAGCATTCGACTCCTTGTCTTTGCTTATCTTGTGCTTTGATGTTTCTGATGATCTGCTGACAGCCTCAGCGCCATTAGCTGTCTGCAAATCTCTTTGATGATGCGATGCGATAGCAGACGACGTTAAAAAAATTACACCCAATTTTGCCTTCTGGTCTTTTCCTGTTACTTCACTCTCTCTCCCTTGGAGTTGTTAGCAATTGAGTAATTTCTTTGAGTTGCTGGCCGCTGAGTAATTTCTAAAATCGTTCGGTGCTATTCTTCTGTTGCCAAAAGCTGCGCGAAAGTATTTTAGGCAGAAAAAAATGGTTCCGCGATGGATTTAAAGTAATTTCTACGCGTTACTGAGCTTGAATACCTGACGCCTTTTTGTTCCCGGCCAAGTTTCCCATTTTCCGCTCATTATCTCACAGAGAGCGCCGTGGTCGTGACGCACGGTTGGAGATGCTGAGATGAAAATTTTTGATTCAGCGCTGAACAGTAGCCTGACAGACCTTTCCGTTTGTTCGCTCAGCATAAGCCCGGCGTCCGCCTTTTTTATTTTTTACGTAAACCTTAACGCGGCGCCGCTTTTCAGCAGAGAAACGCACTAAAGCTCCTTGTTCTTCGACTTTGCAGCGACACCATTTCGCTCAAGCGATTTGCATCCTGACCGCTCCCGGCTGCAACATCTTTGTCAACATGTCGCGAAAGGTGAACGTTGTTGCTGACATTTTTTAGCCCCGTCCGAAAGCAGTGTGTGCGAAATGTCGTTGGCTGCTCGTGGGACTTGAATGTTTGCTGCCGCTCTGGTGGGGAGCGATCCTGAACGGTCGCTTTTTCCACCAGAGGACCTATCTCCGACAATAGAAGTTTGCCAATTTGTGTTTGTCGCTGTGTGCAATGCGCAGTGTGACACGAAGTTGATTTCAGTGATATTTTGCGCACTGAGGCAAAAGGTTTGTTGTCAATATCCCACCTCAAAGGAAAAGTACCGGAAAGTGGTAAAAATAGCCGCTCCACGCTTTCAGTGCTCGCTCGGCCTGCTGGCCTCGTCTTGTTCGAATTGTCGTTGACGCCGAAAGTGGCCAGAAACTATCTACGATGCAATCCCAATGACTTGAAAGTTTCGCGAAAGTTTCGCGACGGTTGTTTCAAAATGTCGTCTTGTGTCATTCATTTCTCAATACACCGTCAGAAAATTTGCAGATATGTTCAGTAAAAAAGTTAGCTGTGAGCTACGCCTGTTAAACTTAAAGTTATTCAATCACAAAAATATTGTTTTCAATTTCAAGCAATTTTGTGATAGTTCAGTGGAAGTTTTGTTGAACCCTCACAAGCGTAACAAATTAGATTTGACTAATTTCGTTATCATCCAAAATCAGTTGACAGGGAATCCTAACTAGTGAATTCCCGTTTCCCAACCCTCGTTGTTGTTGGCGCCTTTACCTACCTTGGTTGGGATAAAAATCAACGCGTTTTTGTAAAAATTCGGATGAAAATGAACGTTTCATTCATCTTCGCGTTACGAAGCATCCATGCGCGCAACCGCTACCAGGCGTACTTAAGCAATCGCGAGACCGAAGGTGATGGTTCTCAAACATGAAGAACGTTTCGTCTGAATTCAAGCGCAATGCGCGGTTGACTGTAGAAAGACTTCGATGGATCACCAGGCTGTTTAACTCAAGCTAAAAATTGTGTAAGAAACGTTCTTATCTAACTCTTTCACTACCAAATACAGAAAATCCCAATCAACTGTTTAGTCCAGGCCTGCTTGGCCAGACTACGGTCCATTCAGATCCTCGATTCGTCCGGCTGAGCTTGAATGAATAAAGCCAGTCCATCTATTAAACTTGTTTAGTTCACGCAAACAATCCACCCATCTGCTCTCGATCCGCCCATTGTCAAATATTAGAATCCAGCGCATCCAGTGAGTCAAAAAGTTTGCCCCCCTGGTCTAGTCCGAATTCTTTTCTGGCCTCAAAGCACAACACAAGGTTTATTTGTGGACTATTGTTTACGGTCGCTTTTGTATTCGCAATTGTCCGGACAGCCATTGTCAATATGGAGATTGTCCTAGAGGCGGGGCGTTAAAGCAAATAGGCACTCACGCTGTTTTAAAGAAGATAAAACTCCTCAGATTGCGTCCATGACTGGTGCAACTGGTGATGCGACGCAGCTGTGCTTTTTGGCTTCTTTTTCAGTCGCGTTATCAGACGACTCCTAGTATATATGAGTGTAAAGCGTTATGTGTGGCGCATTTTGTTCTTTGCAGACGTCCGCAACGGATGTGCATAAACCTTCAGGAACAAAGCTACTTGCTTTACGGCTTATTGCTTACCGTTATTTTATACTGTGCGCAGTACCCGGTTGGCAAGGAATATGCAAAACAAAACGCCATTGCAGACGTCATAAACGCGCAATGCAAACGTATCATTTGACCTGACTCCTCTTCTGGTGATTCGGTGGAAGTTACAAACGTAGGCGGAGTGCTTGAAGTAGACGTTGCCCGTGAAACAAATTGCCTGTGCTTGTAACAAGAAGCAGTCAAAAGTTGACCGGATGCTTTGCGTTTTAGTGATATGCAAAAAGAATTTCGTGGTGATTTAACTTCAGTTGTCAAATATTTTTCACTAACAACTGCGCAACTTGGTGAAAAGGCGTTTCGTTCTGTGTTTGCAGCGACGAGTATTTTTGCTCGCAAGTACCGGCAGCATGTTAAGTACTGGCGATAAATCAGGAAGAAATGCCACGAACACGTTTAATGCTAACTTTTTTAACTAGTAATCAAAATCACAATCTACCACTTGCATGCTCATCCCTGCGGAATGTCTTTTCCCAATTGTGGCAGTCCCGGTCCGGTCCGCGTTTCGTCGTTCGACAGCAGCTGATGAGTGAAGTCGGGTGCTCTGGGTGATGTCCGGGGCTCTGGGTGATGTCCGGGGCTCTGGGTGAAAGTAAACGTCTCGCCATTGCGACAGTCACGACGCAGCAATGGCGGTTTTTCGCAGTCCGGTCACGAGACTCATTGGGAAAAACCTGTGGCTCAGCAACGGACCAACTAGAAAAACTTCTCCCGAACAAAAACCAAAAATTAGAAAAACTAGAAAAACTCCCGAGCATCTTCAGTTTAACGCTGTTATTGTGGGAGACCAAATTCTATTCCGTCCCGACAACAGACAGTAGGTTTGCTCCTTGTTCGAGAAGGCCGCGTCCTGACACGTCCGTCTGCCTCTCAGGACTACGGACGCACTCTCGACCTGATGAAGCACATCATTCTCGCCACCGACGTCGCCCACCACTTGAAAATAATGCCCGAGCTGGAAGCGATGGCCAGTCGAGGCATGGACCTGACGCGCGACCATCACCGAGAACTGCTCCTGGCCGTTTGCATGACCGCCTGCGACTTGTCGGACCAGACCAAGGATTGGAAAACTACCAAGGACACTGCTGTGAGTAGGTTTGCCTTGCAGGCGCCTTTGAAAGATAACGGTCGGTTGCCCGGGCAACAGGGTGACAACAAGTATGGTCAAACGATGCCTTTGTCGCTTGGCAGCTAAAAACTGGGCGAACTATATATTCCCAGTGTCGGGGGGGTTGACGTTGCTAGCGGAAGAGAACTGCATCGTCTCGGTCGCTAAGTTTGCTCGTCGTGGATCATCGCGTTAAGCTCCAGCTTAAACAATTTACTTCTGCGTTATACTGTATTTTCCATGATTTTTTTTTGCTTTTACAGAAATTGATATACAAGGAATTCTTCTCGCAGGGCGACCTGGTGAGTCGTCTTCTTCTTTCATCGCGTCGTCGCGCTCGCAGCCAGACGCGTTGAAGTTACGTTGAGTTAGTTACGTTACGTAACGCACGTAAACGTTACGTTAAAGTTGCGCATAGCTATTGTCCAAAGTCAAGCGACCTGCGTTTACCGCGGCCTGTCCGCGCGCATCGACGCAAAGCACCTCGCCGGCCATGATGCCCGTCGCTGCAAAAACACCGCTTGTATCCAGCTTCTTAAATGTCATCAAACTTTTGCTTGACAAGGTGGCTCCTGGATGTCTGTCTGCTCGCACTTAATTGTGATAACGTCTGCGTCATCTTAAACTTCAGGAAAAGATGATGGGCAACCGGCCTGAGATCATCCACGACCGGGAGAGAGCATGCGTCCCCCACCTGCAGATTAACTTCATGGAGCACATTGCCTTGCCCGCTTACAGGTGCGCGGAGTGCCATTGAGAGCTGTTTTTCGTACTCAGCTTGACGTTACTTTGTGCTGATCGCGCCCAGCTGTAGAGTTGAGCGTTGTGGTCTCTGGCTTTTTCCAACGCGTGGGTAACGACTTGGCTTGCCTATCGTTTACGCAGCAGGGTCGGGGAGCCTGCGGTCCGCATGAACATTTGCTATGGCCTGCATTAGAATTTTCGTTACCCAAGTTAGAACACAACATCGCGTCACAACGAAACTTCGCAGATACTTGTTTTGACTCTTGAGTATCTCTCGCTCCTCATAGTTTCCCCCCCTTATTTGCCTTAGGAAGACGAGGGTAAAATTCATGATAAATTCCACAATATATGTGGCCGTGGTAGTAAAAGGTTCCCTCCCCCCGATTTACAGTATCTCGCATGGCCCTGCTGTGTTCATAGTGTTTACCTACAACCGGCTTGCCTTGGCGAGTGACTACGATACTTTGGTTACTGTGCACAACGCGCCCGTAATATTTTAGTCTTGCACTTTCGAGGTAGTATAGTAGTGTGCTACACAAACCGGACAATTAAGCGAGCTGCAATATCTTGGCAGACGCGTCGGTGCTAGTATGGCGCGCTTTAAACTGGTGAAGTTTTTTTTTTCATTATTTTCATCAATATTTAATCACAGAACGGTGTTCGTCGTAAGCCACTACGAATCCTAAAAAGTTCATACCATTGTCCCGAATTTTTCCTATTCCGTTCATTTCACGCCAAATAAAACGAGTTTGGGAACCTCGGATTTTTAGCGCCGCAAAAACATCAATTAACATTTTTGACGCGTTATTGTCACGTCAGATTGTTGGCGACGCTTTTTCCGGATTACGAGGAAGTCCACGAGCGCGTCCTCTTCAACATCGCCCGGTGGCGTCGCGTTGAGGAGGAGTTTCGGTCACGTGGCTTGCCAAACACCGACTCGCTTGACTTCCTGACGGACGAATTCGACCGTGACCTGTTCGACGGCGTTGAACAGGACCAGTAGATGTCGCCAGCAGGCAACAAGGTGGATTGTCAAACCGCTGCTGGGGGGAGGGGTTGGCTGCTGTGTTTTTTGGCCTCATTTTTTTGCCCGTATGTTTTTCACGTTATACTGTTGCTTGCATCGCGTGATGACCTCCGCACCTGGCCGAATCGCTTGTTTGATTTGTCGCTGTGCTTTTTTGAGTTCTTCAACAGTGCAAATATGTTGCGTTTGCAAAGGGAAAAGTCAGTTTGACGAAGGTGACCTCTCTCTTGTTTTCGACATGTCGTCCGTTTGGCGGTGGCATTGGCGGCGGTAAAGTTTGTCGCGAATGATATTTTGTTACATGAAGTCCTGCTTTTCATTACATAGCCATGCGTCCACATTAACCTTTGTTTCGCAAACTCAAGAATTATTTTGCGCCGTTTCGAAAATCCGAACCGAGGTAATTTTTGACGAGACTCTAGGCCAGTAACTTTCGTCACAGACTGGTCGCGCACACTTCCAACGCTTCATGGGGAGTTTCAGCGCTGATACGGTTGTTCTTCAAAGTCTTTACCATGTATGTTCTGGTCAGCTAACTTGAAAAGCCTCCGATTTTTACCTCAAATTCAAGGCAAAATAAGCTCGTGTGGAGAAAAAAGGTTTTGTCTTCAATCCGAAAGGATGTTTCCTGAAAACTTTGACTTTGAAATGAGTCATAATCCACTTAAATACGCTCGGAATGTAGCGCTTGGTTTGTTACATTTTATTGCTGTTGACATTTTGACTGTTGCTGTGGCAACAGCGTTCAAACAATGCCGGCCTATTAGCCGCTTCGTGTGCTCTCGTCCTGCTGTGTTTGACGTTCAGTTGATGCTTTGCATGCGGCTGTGCAATGGAGTAATCGTCCAACTGCTTTTTCGTAACGGTACCTTCAAAGTTACGTTCAGTGGCTTCAATCAGAGCGCGATCAGATTATATACCGTAAAGCGAACCTCTGCTTGTACGTGTTCCAAAGAGATGGCTTCAATCCTTCCTACGTTTGACTCTCAGACCTGCTTCGCTCCTATGTCTCGTGCCTTTATCGACCTCAACGCGAAAGTGAAACGTTCTGTGTGTTTTTTCAATGTTTCCGACGCCACCTGCAAACGTTCAACGATACACATCAAACGGTTCCAATCTTAAAATCCGAGTTCGAAACGACCTCGTCTGACCTTTTGTGCCCTGTGCTATGTAGAGGATTCAGTAGTGACGTGTTTGGTTGAGAGTGACGTCAGGTTCAAACAACGGTGTGACGTGCTTTTTTGCTGTGATGTGTCCTTTTTTCAAACTCCTCACCTCTCTCCGCACGGCATCTTGCGTTTTTAAACGGAGCTGTTTTGTTGATCTGCCGGCAATTCACAAAGCCGGAGATGCGCGAAAAATTCAACAACTTAAAATTGTGCTTGGCAACCAGTGCTGCAAAAAATTGCCTTGGCGAAAAAAATGTGCGTTCAGCGAAGCGCGCCGTGCGAAGACCGCTTTGAAGCAGCGCTAGCAAGACGACAACGACGACGAAAGACCCTGTGACAGCTTGTCGCGTGACGGACGGAGAAACGGCCAGCGTTTTCTCTGTTGTCTGAAAAAAAAGCCATTTTGCTTTTGTGCTCCCAGTCGATTCGCTGACAGTCTGGTGTCGGCACCCCCACCTTATATCGCAATCGCGCTGGGATGCGCTGCTGCTAACCGTCCAACTACCTAAATGCGTTGTTACACTGCACCGCTGTTACCTTTCCGGGACACCGTTTCTTCAACCTTGCACCGCGCTCGCAGTTCGCCTTTACACGAGTTCGCTGTTTTTTTTCGCGACTGTCAGCCGCGGTTTCCTCGCAAAGCCATTTTTGCGTCGCTTCTTCACACGTACTGTTGCGTATTGCAAATATCTCGCGCGTGATATAATCACTGCGTTCCGCGTTGCTCGGGTGTGATGCAAGTGTGGCGGAAGCGCAGTTGTCTGTCGACACGAATCGCATATACAGATGGATATACAAATCGCTTGAGTTAAACAACAAAAACGAGTTGCCTGTTCGTCGTCTGCGCTGAAACGCGATAACAGCGAAGAATTCACCAAGTCAGGGAATCCAAAGAGGCAGATGTAAAAAATCAAACGTAGACACTTGCCAGTGGATAAAAGTCATTTGCTCTGCTGTTGTAAAACTAACAGCAGGCTTTCATCAGGGCGAATGGCAACGAGAACAGGAGAGCAGTAGGATTCGCCGAACGCGCGTGATTGATTGCGTGACGTAGTGATAACAACGTCGAAAAGGCGGAGTAGATAACATAACGGCACAAGTCAAAACAAAGCAATCTAATATTCAGTCATTTATGGCCAAACGTCGCTTTGTAGATTTTTTAGAAAAGGTCTGAACTTTTTTCATTTATGCCGGCGGGTGTGGAATTGGTGAAAAGCGATTCGATAACAGTCTTTCCTCTGAAATGATTATCAAACGCAACAATCTGAATTTTGGACCAGTTCATTCGATGTTCCAACTCTAATGCGTGCTTAGCGAGCGCGCTTTCTGAAATAATGTAACAACATGATTCTGCTTTTGTATGCCAAATGCTTACTATTTATTGTTGAGGGAAATCTAAAATAAATTTTGTTCTCTTGGCTGGATTTATGACCTTGCAAATTCATCGGGCATTTTGGAACGTGTACGTATTAAGAACGAAATGATCCTCAAAAACGTAAGCAATCCCATAGAAATCGAGTGAAGTTTTGTTTGAATCATTAAAAAAAGCGATGTGGTATTCTAGTGTTAACACCAAATTAGATCCTATCCACTTCTCTCTCATATCTTTGCTTAAAGCACTCTCAAAAACAACGGCACAAGATTAAGCCATGCGAGAACGCGTTACTGTCCGCCTGATGTGCCAGTCGTGAAAGCTGACGACCCCATTCGGCTGATTCCTCAAAAACTTGCGAACCCGGAGCTTTTAATTGCCTTGCCTGTTACATTGCAATTCGAGGTAATCGTAGGATATTGGGAACGACGCCTACTGTCTAAACTGTTGTCTGAGCTGTAACCACTTTCATCATACTTGTGAAGGAATTATTTGACAGCTGCCTTCAAGTGGCCCTCCCTATTGCGGCATTTCTGAAATGCTTACCAAATCTGTTGATACGAGAGCAACCACTGCTACCAATGCTGGATGTGATGTGATGTGTTCGGTGCGGGCTGGGTAGGAAAACGCCCTTTACAAGACGTGGCATCATCCCTGCTGCTAAAGATGCCCGAAGACCCAGTATCCTGCAGCTGAAAACCGGGGGTACACCGCAAGCAAGATCAGCGTCATCGAGCAGCTAGCCCACAAGAACAAGGCACTCGTCATCGTCTTTCAGGAGACCCACTACACTACCGCAGACAAGCTATAATGATTCCCAACTTCTCACTAGCTGGATCAGTCCTGAGTAGGAAGTACGGCCTTGTCACGTTTGTTCATGAGCAGTTAGAATGGACACTGGTCGAGCAGTCTCCAAAGCAATTAGAGATTGATTAGTTGTGTGTAGACGTCGCAGGTTTTTAGATCATTAACGTCTACAAACCTCCACCCTCGCGACTCACACAGTCATCCCGACGTTTCCACACCTTAGTCTGTATGTTGGCGACTTCAACTGCCAGTACGTCAACTAGGGTTATAGCACAACATCTGATGGTGACAGCCTGGACTCCTGGGCAGCATCCAACAACGGCACCAACCCGGATCTGGCCTTTGCGAGTGTCGGCCACAACCGACTACCTGACAGACGTGTTTTAGGAAAGTTCCCGCGGTCACAACACTGACCCTCTCTCAATACGCCACCGAGCCGAGGCTCAAGATTCCTATCTACATCCATAGGCGGATCCAGGGGGGGGGCTGAAGCCACCCCTAAATTTTTTCAGATACGTTTTTTGATCGATGGTTCCCGACACAGAAACGTCCATTGTGATGTTTTTTTGTATAGCTTTTTAAATAACACATTTCTTGCACAGGGATAAGGACGTAAGTATTAAATGCAAAGCTTATTTTGCTGAATTTGGACAGTCTGAATGTATTTATTTCGCTATAGTGAAGCTTCTAATAAACAAGTTTTTATATACAAGATATGGTTCCAATATTATATAAATAGCCTACGTAAGTGTTTACATAAAATATTTACATTGCATATAAACGTTGTATAAATCGCACATACATAAGCGTAGCCAGGGGGTAGGGGGCCATGGTCATAGGCGTAGCAAGGGGGGCGAAAGGGGCAATGCTCCCCCAAAATTTTTAGAAAATATAGTCATTTTCTGGTTTGAGAGGCGTTTTTCTCGACAAAATAGTGTTATTCGCCTAAAATCAAATTTTTTCGCCCCCCCCAAATTTTTGGCTGGCTACGCCACTGGCCATGGCCCCTCCAAATTTTTAGAGTATCTTGTCATTTTGTGCTTTAAGAGGCAATATCTTAAACAGTATACTGTTGCTCGCATAAAATCAAACATTTTGACCCACCCACAATTTTGGGCTGGCAATGCCACTGCATACGTAAATATTTAAAGTCTTGTTTCATTTGGGCAAGATTGGAGTTCTTGTGGACAAAAGATGAATAAGCAGCAGTATCAGAACCGTCACAAGAAAGCTTTCAATAGGGGGGCTTGACATTCTCAACATTGCCAAAAACTCCACTGATTCATAGTGTTTCAATTTGGGGGCTTTGTGTTTTGTTTAGGGGGGCTAAACCCACCAAAGCCCCCTCCCCGTGGCGACATGACTGAGCAGACTGTGGACAAAAGTCGAATAAGCTGCAGATCATACTATTTATTCGTACAAGCTTTTATGAATGAGTGCAGCTCATGTTATTACTGTAGTTAAGCGAAGGCATTAAAATTACGCTACACAACTTAGCCTACAATGCAGTTAACTACAGGCTAGGTTAGAGCGCTCAGTGACAGCGTAAACTCCAAAACAGAAAACCTAACCGTAAAACGCAGCCTACACGTCAGGTAGGATAAAAATGAAGCGCGTTAGATTTGCTGTAGGCTATGCTAAAGATGACTACTGATTAGCATCAGACCTGCCAGCAGGGGTGTAGTTGGGTGGGAACGGCGTTCCAACAGCTTTTGCACTAGTAACGTTACTTGAAGATTTAGATTTTTCATTTCAATTTCTACGTGTAGCGCCTGGAGCAGCATAAATGAATCAATGGCAAGTTATCTCGTGTACAGCACCGTAGCACTAAAGTGAAACAGTAAGATCCAGTGTGGAAATTCTTGTAGGCGAATCAGTCTTCCTTTATGTTTGGAGTGGGAAAGTCTTTCTCACACCTCTTTTTTTAGCAATACGTCCCTGCCTGCCAGNAGCAATTTTTAGACAAAAGTTCAGCTCAGCACGAAATCAGATGCTTTTTTATCGACCATCGACCAAGATTCTGCTGTCTTTAATAATTTTTTTTCAACCTACCGTGCAGTATTTCTAAAATTGCGTTACCGCCATATAGTCGCGTTTCCTACAAAAAATTGAATGTCTGAGAATTTGGTCATTTGCTCACTGTAAATTTCGCGTTTCCAAATATTGTCTGATCATTTCATTGCCCTTATGATGCAATAAACACCTTCCAGGGCAAAGTGCGAGCATAATTATTGCTTTCGAGTTTTTTGGTATGCTCGTCTTTACGCGTACCCCAAGCGTTTTTTTGTGGGGAGGGAAAGCTGCGCTCGGTTTCGCAATGAAAGGCTATACCTTTTTTCGACATTCAAGTCATTTGCTATGGTCAAGTGACTTCGATAATCAACAGCATTTTGTTTTAAATAGTGTGTGATTGATACTTTGCCACTGATGGGCAGGTATTTTTGTAAACAAATTTCGCCATTTTGGCAAGACAATTGTGATGTGCAGGGGCGTAACGAGGTTAGATGGCGCCAAGGGAAAGAAACAAGTTTGGCGGCCCCATGTTCGAACCTGAGGTCTTTCGGAAGCAAATGTACTGTTTTGAAAAAAGTGTATATGACATTGTTGTGACTTTTTGGCCCCCCGCAGTGATTTGACGCCCGGGGAATTGTGCCCTCTTGCCCCCCTCGTTACGTCTCTGGTGTTATGCAATAAAAATCGGAAACTTTTCCGAAAAGAAACAAACTTTCAAGTCCGAACGTCATGAACTGCGATTCCATGAACATCTGCAATTTTCGAACACAATAGGCCTACCGCATGGATTTTGCACAGACTGCGAACGAAGGTTACTGGCGACATTTCAAGTTTCTCGGATAGTTTTTGTGTCACTTCTAATCCTGCCCCACGTGTTTTTTCGGCATGGACCTGTGTTTTTTTTTCCGACATTCAACAAGTTACTTTTTTAAGGTTAGATAAGTTTGAGAATAATATCTGAATTTTTTGAAGGCCGCTTCTGCTCCGGAAACGTCCCAGTAAGCCTGGGTAATGGTGAGAGTGTGATTTAGCCAATATGTGTATGAGGTTAGTTTTGTTTAAAAAAGTTACCTGAGCAGTTGGGTCTTCACTGCTATGCAGTCGGTACACATGCAGATGAACTTGTCTTCGAGCCCCCCCCTAAAAAAAATCCTGGATCCGCCTATGACATCGACCCGGTAAAGTGTTGGAACTTTCGTAAGGCTATTGGAATCGCTTTTTCCTTCTTACAGGTGAATCCGTTGAGGGAATTCCACCTCCGGGCACAACAACTCGTGAAGTACAGGGCACACAAGACAAGGAACCGCGAATCCACAAGGCTCGGCAACAAGGTGTCCGACCTATGAAAGGTCCCAACAACTGAGGGAAATAGCATCTCTAGCCCCTTCATGCCAGGGGAGTTTGCTTTCTCTCTTATCCACCTGGAGTTAGGAAAATCTCCGAGATTGGATTCTATTTTCCCGGAGTTTATACTCCATGCCGGATCAGCTTTCAAATCTTGGTTGTGCGATTTCTTCACTTCCTGCATGCGCCAGCTCAAAATCCCCAGGATCTGGAGAAGAGCACTAGTGCCTAAAGCGGAAAAGCCATTGAGGGACCCAAAGAGTTAAAGCTTAGCAGTCTTCTATATCTGCAACAAGGAGGCTGAACGTGAGGTGAAAAGTCTACTTCAACAACGAAACCCTGCCCTTTTGCTACGAGCCCAAATACTGTACGTCGGAGTCACGCAATCACCGGCACCTCCGAGTCACTTAGCGAAAAGCTGACATCACGCGTCGCACTCTTGAGGCGGCTTGCTGGGGCAATAACGTTGCGAACAGCCACATTGTACTGCGCTCCTGCCTGGTGCCATAGTGCTCATACCCAGGGACGCTAGAACATGGGTGGTGGAACCTTTTTCAAAGTGGGGGGCACAAGTGCACGACAAAAAACTATATACAGTTTTTGTGGTTTGAATTGGCAACTGTGACGTCACAAGCATTGAAATATGACGTCATTACCTACACACCATATGAATGTCTGAATTACGCTCTTTTAGATAAAATTACACCACTGTGAAAACGTATCGGTGAACCATCTGGAATCCAAATAGGCTGTTACAGGGGCGAACCACGTCAACGGCGTTACTCGGGCTCATACGATTTATTCTGACTGAATAAAACCGTTCGACGCTTGCGTCACTGAAATTTCGATTTACTTTCATTGTGGCTGGCAATATTGCTGCTCTGTGACGTTAGTTACGTAACAATAAATGATAATTTCTCGTGATAACTTCTCCATTGTTGAGTAACGTATGTCACAGGGCAACGATAGCGCCAGTAAGTCCTCTGCTCATTGGTTAATTCATATTAGCCCGAGTTACTGGACAATTTTTCGTTCATTTGATATTATTCTGGAAATGGGAACTGTCCATTGAATTCGACTTCAAACACAATATTCTATACAAATCCACTGCTTCAAAAAACATTAAATCCGATATGAATTATGTTTTAAAAAGTAATCAATTGCATAGGGCAGCTCGGACTCTTAATAGATGAGCCTGAGTAAAGCGCGAGCGAACGAAGTCGAGAGAACACCAGAACAGTCGCCAGAAAGTTTTCAGTAGAAAGGCTTTGCGTTTGTTCAGGGGGGCTTGACATTTGGAAATTTGACAAAAACTTCACCGATTCATAGTGCTTCATAATTCCATTTGAGGAGGTTTCAAGCTTTGCTTGGGGCACTAAGCCCTCTAATGTCCCCCGTGGCGACGGGACTGGAGAACACCTACTGCTAATGATATTGTTTCATTCATTCAGGCAACCAGTAACATGAATGGGAAAGACAGACATGGAACGAAAATATATGAACAGTGACAAGGCCCAAATAAAAGAGCCGGAGGAGCCCATGTGCCGGAGCCGCCACTGTGTTATTGAAAAAAAACAAGTACACAGCTTAAAAGCAGGCACAAATAACACAGCATTGATACCTGTCTTGAACACATTCAAAATCACAACTTTTCCGTATCTTGAACACAGAAGGAAAATTGACTGACTACTCATTTTACAACTGCATTAGATACCGGAATGCAAAGACAAGACAAAGCATATGTGGTAATTAGCAAGTTGTCTGTACGGATGCCAATACAAATATAAAATATAGCTATTTAGTGTTCTCAATGCAAAAACAAAAACGCAATTGAAATTGATCTGCCAAATGTTTCATTTTGCGTATAAAATTCAGCAAAACTTGATTATCTAGAATAGTGTTTAAACGCTTGAAATTACATCAATTTTTAAACCGTGTGTGTTACGAACTTTTTCCTACAGATAAGCATGGGTGTTGGAAGCATGCGCGTAACTAGGGGGGGTGCAGGCGATCCAACCTGAAAAAACTTTCGCCCCCCTTGGAAAATGTGTTTGGACATAGTTTAAAACTAATTTTAAAAATTTGGGCCCCTCTCAGGAAACTCATCGCCTCTCCTGGTGTCCCAAGGTGGCTACGGGCCTGGTCAGAAGGGGGGCAGGAATTAGAAAATTTCAGCAAAAAACGCTGTTTTCTTTCTTTCGAGTGGCAAAAAAAAATTTCACCACTTTTGGCCACCCCAGAAAAATTTTTGGAAAAATCCACAGTAGACCCCTGGAAAAAATCTTTCCGACGCCCATGCACACATAAACATGTAAAATTACAATATTTAAAAAATTTATGTTGTATTACACCATTTGGCAACACTGTTCAGCAACACCAATGCGGTAAGCAAGCCATAGCAGGGTGACAGACTGTGCACGGTGTATTCTGCCAAACAATAACGAAATCCCGCCAAATTACAATAATGTTGACAAAATACTGCCAAAATTCTGCAACAGTTTTTCATTAAACGATTTACTTTTACAATGGACCAAATACTAATTGTGCTACTTAAGTTTATTTAGGCAAAATTCGAAATTTAAAAGGGGGGCATGCCCCTCCAGAAATAAAAGTGGGGGGCCTAGGACCGTGCGCCCCCCGGTTCCGCCACCTATGCGCTAGAGCAGCGGTAGGGCACCGGGGAGTGTAACAGCTGAGGGCAGTGGAAAGTTATAAAAAAAACAAAGTTACCAATATGCTTGTTCCTGTTTCAGCAACAACATTGACCTTAAAAATAATTATGAAAGTACATTCTCAATTACCTGGGTGCGCGAGTAGATGCAATATATCTGTTCCAAGCCTATCTTCAAAAACCAAGAAATTACCTATGATACTGTTATGAAAAGGCACCTCAGTCCCCGCTGCTCACTTCCGCAAGGGGGGGAAATGCCCCCACTCTACGGCGTTTCTGCTCACACCCGCCTCATTGACGCTGTCAACGGCCCCTTACGAACTGACACTGGAGGCATGCGCCCTGCACCAGCAGACTATATTCTTATCCTCGCGGGCATCCAACCTGCTTAGCTTCGTCGCAAAGGAGCGACACTGTCTCTACACGCCGTGCCATGGAACCTTGACATCTGCCTCACTCAGCGCCCACCTGTTCACCGGGTGGGAATACGCTATCACTTCCCATTGTACCCGCCGTACAGCAACTCGGTTCACCTGAAGACAACAACGTGGGGCGCTATGGGCGGATCATCGTTGGAATGGGTTATTGGGAAACACTACGGACACCGTAACTTTCACGCCCGACATTAAACACATTCTCCTGGAATGGCCCTGCGAGAACAGCGTGTTTCGGTTCAAACGCCTTCGTAACGCTGTCGGACGTTTCCGCTCCTTACGCAAATGGGTATGAAACCCCTCTGCTGAGTATGGTGCAGAAGAGCAAACCATCGACCACGTTGTCCTCCGATGNCTATCCATCGACCTCCCTATGGAGTGCATGACCTGACGGTTCTGGATGACCGGACNATCGAATGGCTGCTCAGCACTTGCCCCGTGGTCTAGTGCGCCCTAAGGGTGNATTGAAAGAGCTGGCTCAAAACGAAGGAATTATTTTGTCTTCGAACGAACTTTCACTTACAGTGAATTACTTTTTCGCTGGCACCTCACAATAGCTTAATATTGCGTTAACTTTAAGCCCTACGGTCGGTCAGGGCAAACTTAAATGAAGTTCACCTCGAATCGGGAGCAGCTGTAATCAGTAACGCAGCAACGGACAGGTCGTACATGCAGAACACTTCGTTTATTTAATGCATTTAAGCAACACAAACTCTTAGGCGGATGTGATAAAGATATTTTGAAACGAAAGAAAACACGTGTGGTATTGTACTCATTCCCGATCACTCTCACTTTTGTTGGCTTCAGGAACTTGTTGGCTGCTTGATCGGTTCTGCCGATAGTCTAACATGGGAGTGAGCCGACATACCAGATACGGGTTGACCACTCTATTGCACGTATTGCAGGTCTGCTTGATGTATACCTACAGGTGTTCGTCACGAGGAGTTGAAAATGGTAGTTACCCTTTCAGTTGAGCGAGCAACTTGCAATCACCAGAAATTACCTTGCAAGATCCCTGCACGCACCAAAGATTCCTGCTCGACCAGGCCCGAAAACACCGACGGCAAAAGAACTGACCGTATCGTCTCTCAAGGTCGAGCTCCTCCTTCGGTTCGTTCAGGACAACCACCACTGAATCGTCGTCACCGCTGGATTGACAACGTGCTTTCGACTGAAAAGATTTTGACGATTTTGCCGTCACGGTTATACAATACAATGAGAACACAGGTATCACTGCTTTTGCAAAAAATTTAGGGCCACTATTTTAGCTGACTTTAGTCACTTCACGAAATGGGACATTTCAGATGTCGCTTTTAACCTCAGGCAGTTCGAAGAACTTGCTTACTTTTATTGCAGAGTCTTTGGAATCGATTTCGCCAGGATCTTTCGCTTGCTTAGCTTCATTGTGAACTTTATTATCTGATGTTTCATCACCCTGTAAAACAGTTCTGCACGGAAGAAATTGTTCTTAACAATCGTAACGAGATATGTTGACACTGGAACAGAATGAATTCGCTAAATATTGTTTCTGATAGAGATTCGTAATTGGAATAACCGAATTACCGAAACGCCAAGTCAAATCAGTTTTTTAGTTGGTCAAAAAGGAGAATGTGTCTTTTGCGTTAGAATGGTATATAGTTATGTTGGGATAAAGCATGAGCAATTCGCGCAATTATTCTGCATTTTTATCATTAAAAAAATGAAAAAAACAAACAAATGTTGACATTTACTGAAAGAACTATGAGACAGGAAAGGAAGAATTGATGAACTGTCCCACCATCAAAGAAGTTGTGTTTGGAACAAGGAATAACTAAAAATTAGCTTCATTGCACGCTTCCAATGTACGCTGAAATGCTCGGCCTTTCTTGATTTTTCGTGAACTGTTACGATGTTTATCGCGTGGCTTCTCTCTGGCATTCGTCATCGCGCACGTTATCTCCAGAGGAAAAGTGTCTTTGTTAGACCACTGCCAAACGCAGATTTCTTAACAGTGACTGGTTTATGAGGCTCTGGGAAGGTCAGCCTTTTAGCTTCGAAAAATTTTTAGTAATGTCGTTGTAACTAGCCACAGTTCGTGTTTTTCTTTACTTGTTTTCAAGTGCCAACATTTCGCCTGTGAGATTTGTCTTACATTTAC
>JGI24158J21664_10004092_pt1 | contig 18636 bp, 8 predicted proteins | sample Ectturendosymbi3_FD_21664 | JGI IMG/M metagenome (IMG submission 21664)
AAAAATGCTCACATCGATTCAGCGTTATGCACACAATTCAGGTCTTAACATCGTGACTCTACCGATGGTTGGCAGAGTACAAATATTCAGGTCAAACACTTAAACTTGCAGACTACGGCCTAGTAGCAATGATAACCAGGGCTTGTGCTGGCGACGTTCAGCGATAACCTTCTACCTGCCAGCAACCGCCGATAGCTCCGGGCTGGCGTTTGTGAGATTACATCAAGCACGGCTGTCATTCAGTTATCGGCTTGACCACCGGGAGCGATCGGGATCGCGTTTAGCTTGCGTGGCGTTTGGCGTAGCAAACACTGCATTTGAATCTGGGCACAAATCACAAATTGTTGCTACGTTAGACTCGTGGGCACGGAAGAAGTGCATCACATTAGGCCGACCGAAAGCAATAAACGCTTCAGCACATAATTGGATTCGTTGCTGCGGTTTCCTGTAATACGTCGATGACGAAATGCTATTCTACAGGAACAAACGCCCGTCAACCTCAAGTGCTCGTCCAGAACTTCCGTAAAAATTTTCGGCCATTGTCTGGTGCGGTTTAGAAAAGTGTCAGGTGTTCGAAAACGCGAATCTCATCTTCCAATTGTCGGAAGTGCGCAGTATGGCATCAAGATACTACAGGCAATAGTAAACGACCTGCAGGTTTTGTTTTCGTCGAAACCGCACACCTTTTTAATAAAGCAGACTTTGCTGCTGTCGAGAAGACGTTGTTGAGGCTACAGCTGTGCAGTGTCTGCACGCAAGTCGCGAGGATGACAGTGGGCGGCGAAACAGTAACGGTCGTGAACCAGCGAAGTGTTTTCCGACGAAGACTATTCTGTTTGTATGCCCGTTCAAGCGGAACTTCCCGCTGGTGGCCCCAGGTTAGTTCCGTTAATTTTCGCCGCACCCCACTTCGGCACAATGCGTTTGAGCTGACTCCAAGACCTTGTTTTCAAAACAGGATCAACATTTTCCGCAGGTTGCCAGTAGCAACGTTTGAAAGCAAATAGAAACCTACCTGCGCGCTGCAGAAAGGTCATACTTGTGCGCATTCGCAATTTATACATCCAGGCATTCAGAGTCACAGATTTTTTTAATCAAGTTGTCAACAAGGAAATTTATTGACTCAACAGAGGAACCATGCAACGAATGAAAATATTTAATATTTGTAAGCGAGAATTGTTTGAATAATTCATAGACGCCAGTCACCAGGTGGTGTTGAACCCAAGTATGTTGTAGAGTATAGAAAACGTAAAACTCACCGTTATAAAATACTACGATCGACAAAAGTAACGCGCTTATGCGTTTTTTCGAGCAATGGCACTTAAAATCAGGTTCAAATATGTTGGAAGTGCGGCGTGATTCAAAGCTACCCTTATTTTGTAACATTTATCAAACAAGGACAGACAAGCCATAGTCATTCTATTATCCTTCGTAAGTCCTCATTTCTCAAGTCATCCGCTCATGACGATACAGACGTAATGCAAGCGAAATAACTTAGTGCAGTAGGTAATGCTTCAGAATTTCAGATCACAAGCATGTCATACGCAAAGCAATTCTAGCGTAGCATCAACGGCAAATATCTCATAATTCGCTGAACAATAGCTTCAAAAACATTTTTTAAATTGTAGGGACTACTAAACCGACCAGCAGTGCTTTTCAAAGTACGTATTTTTGAGTAAGTTACGTTTTTTCGGCAAATAAGTCTACAATTTTAGAAAGTGTTTAGAGCGTTTTCAAAACTTGTAAAAATCCTATAAATTGTTTCTCACGGTGAAATAAAAAATTATCAATAGTCTTGCGCAAATGCGCTAAAAACGCGAAGAAAAGTCTGCAAATGGTTATTTTTTGCTTTTTTACCTTGAACAAGTAGCCTTTGCGGAAGACCAACCAACATAATCAAATTGGGCACAATAAGTTAATTATAGCAAGATTTGCAAAATGGCAACTTATCATTTCCTTATACTTTGTCAACTATTACCTCACAAAGCACTCAGTTGGTGATCTTAAGTCATGGCATCCGCTTCAATCACGACAAAACTTTGTCTTGCGTGCAGGTTGGACAGAAATCTGCATGAGCGCACGCGCATCACCTACGCCGCAAAAGTGAATGGGGGCATGACGCCAGGTAAACCAGGTAAAAACGGATGTGCGTTAAGCCAAACTTGACTATCTTCGACAGATGCCTCGGTCGCTTTGTCTTCAACCATTGACCACAACAAGTTGCATTCGCATCCTGACCGTAACAGCCATACGAATCCATCGTGCTTGACGCAACAAACTGTGTTCACAGTGGTCAAGCATCGTTTTGATCATGTCAATTGCGATGGCATTCGAGAGAAAAATCAGCTTACTAATTCTTTGGCATCTTTTGAGAGTTATCTCATAACTACCGAAGCCTTAGATTTGCAGCGAAGAGGAGCTAAGGCTTGTTTCTGCCAACGGTCCTGCACCTTAATGAACTACAATGGCAAAAAAAAGATTTGTTGAATCATTACTGTCACAGGCAAACGTACGCCCGATTTTTTTTTAACTCTTCAACACATTTTAAACCTGAAACGGCAATGCCTTCGCGATAGAAAGTTATACAGCAACGAAAGCCTCGTCATACATCTTTCCCGAAGATACCGCAGTGATGATACGTGAAGTGGATTCATCTTTAACAACATATTTATGCAAGCATGCTTAAAAGAGCGAGGGATCTTCGCGTCATGATTCGCCGCATTGTAGTTACCAGCAGAACGTACTTCGAAACAAGCGAACATTGTACCGCAGCCGAACAACACAGTCCGTCAGCTGCAAGCGAAAACGTCCTCCGCACCACAGCGGCCGCAACTGGAACCGATGGGTGCAATTAATAAGCGACAAAATCGAATCACACAGACTCCCCGCGACGACGATGGCGAGAAGGCGTTTTACGAAATCTGAGGTTCGGCAAAGGATCGTCTACCTCCATCTCATCGGGCATCCAGCGAAGTGCATGGGAGGAAAGTTACAAAGCGTTCCTCCAGCGAGCGGTTTGCTTTTCTGGCTTTGCGGTAACCTAATAATTTGCAAACGGATGCTCGCCGGTCTTCTTTCGAACAAACCCAAAAGTGCTATTTTCGCGATAGGATTACACCAGCTCTCAGACCACCACTGGAATGCCAAGTTCACCTTGCTTTTCTCAACTGGTTTGAATTGCTTACACCCACGAAAAGGTTCCCGTTTGAATTCGGTTTGGCCAATTTGTCTCTGCGAGAAGGTTTTTAACAAAACCTCCAACGGCTGCCTGCGACCTGACATTCAACGAAAAGTCATCACTTCTTTTGCAAGTTTTGTAATTAAAACCTACTCCAGCTTCAAAAAAACGTTCACAACATGGGTCGGAGAAAAGAATTCATCCAGGACTGCAAAACTGTTCGTTATTCTGTTTGTCATCGACCTTACAATTTTACAACGTTTTTAGATTTCGTTTTTATACACATTTTTGTAGAATGTCCAGTTTGACGAGACCAAAGCGCAAAACCCTTAGCGGAAAGACGTTGCTAAGATCATGCAAAAAACGCGGGCAACACTTTCGGCCGCGTGTCGTCCGTTTCAGGCCCATGTTTACACCATTCATTCCACTTTTGCCTTTTTTGTTATTTCACCCGAACAGAAACATCAACATGAAACTAGTCTCCAGGAAGGCAAGAAAGTGTAACGAACCAACAAAATATTTGGAGCAAATCGGTTTCACGCAACCCATCCTCAATCCTAAAATTTTATTCAAATAGCATAATCTATTATAGAAGATTCTATTTGAAGGACTGAGAATGTGTAGACTTATGCGAAATCGATTTCCTATGAAAAATTGCTGATCGATTGGACTTCGTCGCTTTTGTCGAGACTAGTTACTTGAAAACAGATATCTGCACGTCTGAATCATCGCAAAGTCATGAAAGTAGAGCCCAGTCGCCTGATTCCTCGAAGGCTTCTGGCAAACCTAGAGCTTTTAATTGTCATCTTAACAGGTTTCAGCATTTTACTTCAATCCGGCGGGCGACTCCAACTCATATAAAACTCTGTAAATCTTTGTTCGGACAATGTGGAAAACAGGTTTGTTAAAGAGTATCTAAACAACAAGATGAATTCCTTGGGTGAAGGTAAAAAAAAAATAAAAGTTTGCGATCCAAGTTTCAGTTGAATTCAAAGACTGAAACATTAGTCGAAGTCGAAATTAATTTGAAATACACCAGCGCAATGGTCAATGTTTTTCCGTTGAAAATTACTTGATGTGTAAGAGCTTTATGTTGTACCTGGCAAAAGTACATTTTGTTCGGGCCCCTACCATTTTTCTAGCTCGCTTCAAAAATGAGAAAGCTACACTGAAAGACAATCCATAGTTTCTTCAGTCGTGGACTTTCGACCACGACGAATAATAATTATCTCTGAACAGAACACGTTTTAAATGGCAGCGTTATACTAACACGGGTTGAAATAAACTCAATTCGGCAGAGATTAAAAGGGGAACAGTGTTTGAATCAACTTGTTACGACGCCCTGAAATGTAAAGAATTGTAACCGGAATAACTGTGACGATGGCAATATAAATAGGCAAAGAAATGAGCAACTCACTTTCAACCCACAGCTTCTCGATATTGGTTTCCAAGTGAGCTGTTTTCAGTGCCACGCAGCAAGCTCCGAGAACCAGAATCCCCACGAACACAACGCTTGGGGCCCACTCTTGTATGCTGCACCCCATCCAGAAGAGGAACCGGTGAAGATAGGATCGAAAGCGTAAGGCATACCGGTTGCCTTTCGCCTTGCCCTGTGCGATACCATACAAAAACAGTTGGCATCTATAAAAAAAAACGATGCGTCCGCGTGTGGCAACGGTGCGACAAACAGATGACACATGATTGATTACGTCTTTAGTTTCTTCACACCTCTACCGCGACGTCAGCACACTTGGTAATTCGAGAATGGTCTTTAATTGCACCACTCTTGCCAAGCAGCCGCTTATGTGACGTCTCGTCGCTGTCAGCGGTTTGCCACCCGCGAGGTATGAACTACGTCATTACAATTAAACAAATACAACACGTTCACACGCCTAACCACTTCAGGACACTTTCTTGCAAGTTTTGCAGCCGGATTGTGAAATCGAGAACAAGTCGACCGCAATCCCCCGCAAAGTCACTTGTTATAATGGAGCCCTAGATAATACTTATCAACAGGGCGATCGTTCTGGATTCAAGACAAACCGTTTTCATCAGCCATTTTGGGATTTATGAGTACTCAGCGCGAAAGTAAGCGGGAATCGTTCCGTAACAAAGTTCAGCGCCACACCGCGGCGGTTTTGCGACGGATTGTAGACGGTTATTATAAACATCATGTCGCGTTTCGCGCACCTGAACTAATCGGCATAAATACAAACAGCATTATTCTGGATATAGTCCTTCTCCGCGCCAGCGAATGTAATGCTGTTTGTTTCGCACTGGCAACTTCCGCCCAATCACGATCAGGCTGTCGAAATACCGAATCCAATTGGCTTATCGTCGGCAAAGTTGTATGCTTTTGCTTTACATATACTTTAACGTACTGTCAACACAAACGGGCTGCATATTTGATGGTGCCAATGTGTGAAAGATATCCTCATAGCGCAGCGATTTAGCGAAATATGGTATGTGACGCTTGTGACATTACGTAGGGCAGCAGCGTAGTAAGCCGAGTGGGTGGTCTGCACGGATACGCCTTTAGGCGATGCTTCCAGACCACAAACCGTCGTGATGCCATGGCGGAACGCAGATGGCAACGAAGGACGGTTGCATTAGCGGATACCGCGGTGAAGGCGTTTTAAATTGCACTTAACGCCATCTTGCTGTGAACCGCGACATGCAGGCAACCCAAGTGAAAATTGGTTTTCTGTTCATAAAAGCAAAAAGTTCTTCATTTGCACCGGACCAGAGCTAAAAAGTTGTTTTTGTCTCATCTGTTTTTCTGGCACGCGTCGACGGTCCAATCCAAAGAGGAACGGCGCAACTTCAGCATACTCAATGGGCAATTGCGCTAAACGAGAACAGTTACCACGTCTCAAGAACGCAGGATAACGACGGTCACGAATAACAGGCTATTTTTCCGCGCCAGTCCCAGCATATAGGGCCTGCCGCAGTTATGTGGTCACGCCATGGGTCGAAGATGGGAAGTCGGCGGCCTTTTCGCATTCCGCAGACGATCTGGCCCTAAGCCTTGTCAAGGTCGCATTTGTGAGGGGAGCTACACATCTTAAACTCCGTAAATCTGTCGTCGCGTGCGGGCGAAACGAGGATGAAGCGAGTTGAAGAAGTCCCTGCACCTGTACAAGTCGAGCCGATGCTAGTCTTGAGTTGATGGAAACGGTTTAGCGAAGCCCTTCACGAAACATGATCACATGAACTTTTTCGCACATTTTCCTCGCAATAGCAATGTTTCCACAAGCGACAGGAAACCCGAATGCGGGGGGTATGAATAGCAACATGTTATACACGGACGCCATCAGAGAAGCTTAACAGTCAACACGCTCTGTAGAAATTATTTTGACACAAATGCAAATAGGAAAGTTGCTCGTCTGCGCGAAAAGCATTCCTTGAAGGACCGCTAGCACAGGTACCAGCCACTTGAAGCAGTGTCATGAACCACTCGGTGTCGTGCATCTGAACTGTCACGAGACGAAAAGGATGCAAAGTCAATGTCACCTCAAGTGTTTTTGTCAAATGTTAACTTTAAACCTTGTCCCAGTTCGGAAGCACGGTGTTTTGTGTTTCGCCGGGGTTGAATTCATGCCAAGATAGCTGTAGCCCTAGCACGTGCACCACCTGGAAGATAATCGCATACAAGCGGATTACCATGTAAACTTCGCGCTTGTCATCCACCAAATCCTGACATGAAATTTATCTGGTCAGTCAAAATGGCAGAAACATTTTAATATCATTACCTAAATCACTTCCGAACTTTTGACGCTTGTGGTAAAAGTGTAGATTAAAAGAGCCATTTAAATTCCTATTCAGGCAACATCGGCTTCTTTTCGATATATTTCCCCGCTAATGTCAAACTTGAATGCAATCGATCATCAGAGCAGACAATAAGCGAAAGGATGGTTCGCAGCTTACAGCGGACATTGAGCGAGAGGATGGTTAACAGGTGAAAAATAATCGGCTGAGCGCTCGTAATTGCGGCTGAGTGCTCATGGTGTTACAACCGAAAAACTTCCGTCACGTCTTTCGCGAAAAGATTCATGTGCCAGCTTCGACGGGAGCTCGTAAATAACTTGCGTATTTCGTTTTCATGCAATTGAACATTTTGCTCACATATGAGATTCGAATATTATTATTACTAGCAAGGTGGTTAAAACCAACACTGGTATGATTGCTACTTGGCAGTTTCTAACATTTTGAAGTCAGCATGAGTTTAGCCTGGCTCCCTGAAAAGTACATTCATTGTGCCGCTTCCTTGCCTTTTAGAGGGTGAAGTTCTACGCAAATTCACCTTTGAAATCTTATCGTTTACTCTCAGCCAAGGCGTTGAACGTTGCATCCATTTTAAACTCTACTCTGAGGAAAAGCAGCGCGCATCAAAGTCACGCTCCGAGTGGCAAAAACTTTGGGGCAACCGGCCGACACAAGACTTATCAAAATGACGGACATTCTGATATGCGACGCAAATCGGGATTTGAGAATTTCAAAATTCATGTCTAATGCGTCGATGGCCTGCCTTGTCAAGGTCATAGACAGGTAAGTCCACGTCAAGTTTTCTCGTGAAAAAACATTTTGCCGTCGTCTCTGAAAAGTAACTTCACAACAGACGCTTTCGCGATATGATTTATACGACCAGGGGAGTGCGAGCTGAAATGTTTTAGACTCACGAAAGAGCTCACTTGAAAAGAACCGATTTTACAGTAAACGGTTCAAAACGCGTTCGATGAGTCGTAGTCCGTGTTGTTTAACATGCAAGCACCAGACGTGGTTTAGGCAGCAGCGTCGTTTCACGCAATTCTCGCTCATCAGTCGAAGGCGATTGCGGTAATTACACTTTCTACAAATTTTGGAATACTTATTTACTTCCGAAAGTCGAAATTTTCCAAGCGTTTGCAAAAGCAAGAAAAAGACGACAGGTACTTACTAAATTGCAGTAAAGGCGATCCACACTGTTCGAATTTAACTTGTCACTGACCTGTTCAATTCGGGACAAGGCGAATTTTGCGTCACACCAACTTGGCCTGCTGAGTAAATCCAAGTCGTTACGCAGACGCTGCCTGAAGTCTGAGCAGTCGCCAAGATGTCTTTCTTCTTGACACGACACAGGAGGGTCACGCCTGGGAGTCACGCAACCGTATTCAGCTTGACTATTTGCCCGAGCGTTACTGGAAAAACCATTCTCGCAGGTATGTCCCGTATGTGAAAAATCTCTCGCATCTCTTGAAGCTGCGGAGGAAAATTCAGACGTGGCTGTTCTATGATCGCACGGCTGATTATTGTGCACATCCGCAAAGTGCACGCGTGAGGTATTGGTCATGGCAGAAGCTCGAACCCACGGGTCGGCGATTGTTTTCGACAAGCTTGAAGAACTATCAGTGGAGCGACGGTGTTCATCGACTTGCTCGGGATGTTGCATGTGGTCAGTTGAGGGTACAACCTCATGCTTCTCAACGATCTCGTCAACCTGGTTAGTTTCATCCATTTCAAAGTCTTGCGATTCAAACGATGAGCGGAAGTCGAAAGACGTGCCCGATTTACTGCCGGTGAACTTGTGAGGCTTCGTTTTCGACGTCCTGCTACGACTTTTCCTGGTCTTTTCTCGCGTTGATACCTTTTCAAACGCGGCAAAGTCTTCTTCTGCCGACAGTTTCGATAAGCTGTCTGAACTGCTGACCAGTTGCCATGCAGATCCGGAAGACGAAGAACTACTGCTAAACTCTGGATCTTGTTTACTATCTGAAAATTTTCGCCTTGTAGGTATAGGGGATCTCGAATTTTTACGGCCAGACAGATCGCCAACAATGCTTTCGCGTCGCTGCCTAACTTGCTTCAGAGGAGCAGCGTCTGCATTCGAAATAACTCGAATAATGCCATTTTCTTCACCGGAAGTGGCCATCCTTTCTACGTCATCAATCAAAGAAACTTTTGATTGGCTTTCGATACGTGGCGTGATGTTCTCAGGATCTTCCGAATCGTGCTTCCACGAATGGCGGTGGTCGTTTTTTTGTGATATCACACAACGCGGACGAGGTTGGTTGGCATAAGAAAAAGTTTGACCACTCAGAGTTGTTGCGGCTGCATGCCTGTTGACATCGTCATTAGGCAAAACTTCGTTTGGTTTGTTTACTTCCATGTTGAGTGGCACTATTAAACCATGGCCGCCGTAATGCACTTGTATAGATATAAAGTGAGTGGCTTGTACTCATCATAGGCAGCCAACCTGGTCACGTAAGCTGTATCCCAGTTGACAACGTAGGACATCACACGATAGCAGAAACACGCAATAAATTATTAGCCAACTGAATTTAGGTAAGTTCATATCATGCACACCTGAGCGAATAATGCTTGTCGGAAAAAGGAACTCGTTAGATGCACTGTAACACACCCAATTGAACTTGCATTCGCAAATTATTTGCTGATATGCGTCGCATAACTACCAGTAATTGGCGTCTTGGGCGATTCGATTTACAGTGAAATCCACAGCAAATATTACGTATGCACCATGTCATACTGTGTTCTATCTTACAATATGTACATGGTATTTCTTACAGTACGAGCCGAAATAGTTTTCGGCTACTTACGCAGTTCCAGGCCGTTTGGGAGACATTACAGAAACATACTCTTGCTTTTATCATGGCAGACTGTTGGCAACCTTTTACCAGCAATACTCGTCTTGGCAAAACATTTCATCACCGAACTCGCGAACTGAACGCCAGTAAATGCATGGAAACGTCCCATACCACTGATCACTACTGCTTACAATTTCGGTCCACACTTTTCCAGCATTTTTAACGGGAGCACCACTGCTGCACATTAGTTCTTAGCCCCTAAATTTCCGTGAAAGTATAAATTTTCTTGTTTGCATGTATAAGTGTCTAAAATAACGTATTTCTTGCGTAAAGTAAGCTTTAAACCCAATTTTATCAATGATAACATATGTCGCAGTTGTGAAATTATGTTGTTCAAAACAGTAGCCCTGTACCTAGGATCATCGTAATGACGTAAGGGCTTCAAAACAGGCTTAAATCACGCCAAATCGCTCGCAGTGATTGGAAGCGCCACTGAAAAAGCAATATGCCTACGATCTGACGGGGTTCCCATGCCGCTCGCAGCGCAGCAGCGGGAGATGGCAGCGTCGCATTTTCGTGAGGCGGTGAAGGTGGGCCGCCACTTGCGCCGCGAGCTATATCGCCGTCAAGGCAAGTTGAAAGTTTGTTGCGCTTACGGTGGCGCGGCTGACAAAAACTGTGCCTCTTGGTATCAGACGAAGCAGGTTTGATTGAAAGTAACTGCTTAATAGTTTCTCCGGACAATGGGAGTTGCCTTTCTTCAGACTAGGGCACTTGTTTACATATAAGTGCAAGAATGTTTTGCATTTACTTAAAACTAGAGCGCATTTAATTGCCCTAGCTTTGTTTTTCTGTGCTAGACCAACTTCGTTTGTCTAGTTCAACAAACACTATAACTGTTGCCCTTTACTGCGATCTCACATTTATTTTGCCTAACAGGGTCTCACATCAGATTGCTGCTGTCAAGCATTATCATCAGCTCTGGTGGACGACTTAGCTTGGTTGAGTTTAACTTTCAGCTTTAATATTTAAACAAACCCGAGACACCGCGTGCTCCCAACTAAGCTGGGAAATCGGGGGTGGCTTTCTGTGTCCTCGGAATCAAAGGCTCTTTCGACTCTAGCCTTAACAGACAATTCAACACGCCGCACAACAAACAATGCAGCACGTAATAAGTCACTAAATGCCGATAAGATGGCTAGCTTCTCATTGTCCTTACTTATCGCTTGTTGAATTTTCAAAGAACAACGCTCACACTCAATGACGCAAATAATCCCTGAGCGGCACACTGCTGAGTCGAGCTTATAATACAATATTCCGTGACAGCTCAGCCACTGGTCTGGTCTTCTACAAGGTCTGTCAAATAATGGAGTCAGCCAAGCGAAGTAAGCCAGAGTTTTTTGTTGCGCGAACCTGCTGTGCGCCAGGTTACTATGACTAAGTAAGAGCGCTGCGCTCAAGGATAAAGTTAAAAGAAAATGAATGACCGCTTGCAGCAGTAGAGTACCGCGTGTGGCAACAAATAAACCTGATGATCTCTGCAAACCACCTGCGCGATTGCAGATATGAACCGTGCGTTCTTCCAGCACACGTTGACAATAGAGAAGCCATCACGTAGTCTGCGACAAGTGCAATAGAAAACTAACTGTCACTGCTTATTTCATCGCCGAAATGCCATAAAAGACAAAAAACGCTTTTATGACGTTATGTGATCTGCAGTGTGTAATGTCTCAGCCTTCCAGTCATGTTGACAGTGACCTTAGTTTTGAAGTACAGCCATGCCAGCTAAGTGATAAAAGCAGTCCCGGCCTTACGAGTGTAGGGACCGGAAAAAGGTTTAAGTTTTTGAACCCTTAAACTTTATCTTTTAGACACCTAAGAGGCAAAGTTGTTGCTAATGGGGGNCCCGGGGTGTCGGCCGTNTGCATTTGCAATCGGTGCACCATGCTAGAAAAGTAATGCCTTCATATTTAGTCTTAGGCTGGTTGTAATAGTTCTTTTTTCCGTTTTGCGGCACCACATCCACTAAATCCTGAAAAAATCCACGCGGTTTTTAGTTTGCCTGATTGTCTTGTTAAATAATATGTTTATCCAGCATGATTTTCCAGAAATTGCTATAGAAGCCGTCGGTGTTTGCGTAACAGGTACAATACATTTCCTTTCAGATTTCAAAAGGTTAGGTAGGGGAGCCGCATGCTTCAAATATTTTTATGAGGTCATCTGTAGCCAGCAAAAGGTTAGAAACTACCGCGTCTAAGTTGTGCGACTACACGCNAGCACAGATCTTATTGATACGCTTTGTAGTAGTTTTTAATGGTCGCTCAGCGCCTAGATTTAGGCCCGGTATCGGCNGTTATCTAATTTTCCTAGTCTAGTACAGAGTCATACTCTTCATCTATCTTTTTTTCCAATCACACAGNAAAAAGCNGATATACGGCAACTCTGGTGAGTTGCATTGAATCGTGGATTAAAGAGTTGGAAAATCTGATAACCAAAACAAAGGATATATCTTAGTGTCAGTCCATGACAATATTCCTGGTGAGAAAGAAATTGTTTTTAGCTGATTTGTTTGTCGGAAGCGCTGATGAGACAAAAGCTACACATCTCAGTTCGCTTCAACGCAGAAGCTGTAAAGCAGCGTTCTCCACGCACTAAATACGCTACGCTTCAATGAACACGCGTTGCGTAACCAAGCTTTCGGGATTTTCCCTTGTCGCAGTCACATCTTGGAAGAATTGACTCGAGCCCTGTGCTTCTATTCTCTACCGTAAACGACAAAGCATGCTTCTACTGTCTATCTTAAGGACAAAGCACGACAGTTTCATATAGTCAACTCAACAGTTCTCAACTGGGACGAAACGGTAATGTTATTACTATCATACTTGCTGTGCATCTCTAGTAGCCCATGATGATTTACTACTCTGCAGCGCATTTGTAACTCCAGCTTGCCACTTACTCCGCACAAGGTGATTACTTGACTCAAGTCCAGAGGCCCCTACATCAGAGAGGTGTAGATGATGCATGGCGCTTTGAACGTACAATCAAGGATGATTGTTGTGTATTGTAACGAAAACGTACGGCCAAACAGTGATGGTAGGGCCGCCTAATCGGTCAGTTTAAGCATGGCCTGTCTGTGACACGGTTTTTAGAGGCAGGACAAAGGAACAAATAAAAGTTTTATATTTAGTCACACCTGATTGAACCCTACATCAAAACCACACGGTCAATGGCTTTACCATCTCTGTGTATTCATTTTTGTTTTTGCCTCTGTTTCTGACTCTTGAAATGCTGTTACACGCGTTTAGGGTGTTTGTGACGTGGAATCGTCCCTCTGGAAAGGTTGATGTTCAATTTGTGCAGCAACGATGTTAGTCTATTTTTCGGTATCTATTTTGGACTTCAAAGTGGCAAGTAGCAAACACCTGAAGGCTGCAATTTGCCAAACGACACCAAGTCTCTCTCTGGGCATGGCCCAGCTTGATGCGAACAAAGCACTTTTGAAAAAAAATAACTTTTTCAACTCACATTACCTTTCCCTGCAAAGAGAATGTCAAAACTTCAGGCATATACTCTCTTTCTAACAGTCTGATAAGGCATACGGTGTATATCCGCGCATACCTTCCAATACACCATTTGGTGAATAGTGTGTAAGTGAAGACTTTCACGAATTATCACCTTTCTCAGACGATTCCGCAGATGTTCTTTAGTTTGTCATTGACGCTTTCACTGTACTTCTAAAACGTCAGGTCTTCGCTGTATTTTGTATGACTTCAGCGAAATCGTAAGGACAACCACGCGACTCGTGGTGATTCTTCGAACAAATACTCTTTGTGCTCATGCGCCGTACGACAAGTACCTGATATGATCCGGTCTCCGTTGGAGGTGCCGGACCAATATTTAATTCTGACATAAACTTATAAATAGAAACACGCCAAGTCTTTCTTAGGTTATAATTTTTCAATCTATGGAATGACTTCAAGCGTGCAATGAAAGGTGTTGTATAAGAAGGTCACAGTTCGCAAAAACAACAATCAGCAGTGTTACAAGTAAGATGACCGCTAGCATCGTTAGTGAGTAGCCCTCATGCTGCCGTGTTTGTTACCGTTGAATACTTTTTCCAATGCTTTGCTTCTCATAAAATGTCTGAGACCCTTAAACTGGTGCAGACATATTATGCTCCCTCTTATACGTTTCCTTGAGCGGCGTTTGAATACTCGAAATACTACGAGGCATAGTAGCTGCTGTCGAAACCGGTATTGTCAGCATGCTGATCGAATGAAAAGGCAACACATCAACGCAACCGATTCAATCCCTGTAAAAATATTGTAGGCGTACTTTCAGGAAACCGCCAACAAGACCTTGGCGCATTACGTGCAAGGCCCATACTATCGGTAGCCAAAAGTTTGGGCTGGGCGTTTTCCATGTGTGATACGATGAATTCTTTCAGAACCTGAGGACCAACGTCTGGTCACAATACCTTTGTATTACATGACCGCTTTGCAGAAAAAAATCTAACAAGCTCGTAAGAAGCTACACTGTGCATACGTCCTCGACAACCTGGCTAATACTTATCGGATCAGTGGGTGAACTTTTGAAAACACTTAACTGGAGTCAGTTAAAGTGCAGACAAGCAGTGATTNGCTCTTTCAAAATTTGAACAAAGGGTGTAGATCAGGGGTGCAAACGTGCGGTCTTCGATAAAAATTTATGTGGCTGTGAATATGTAATTTAAATTTTAAGTTATGGCGGCCATGTATTAATAAAAACTCTTCTTCTACTGCATGAAGATAATTAGTACATAAACGGCCAAACAGACGTGTGGAAGCAGGCTAGGCTTAGTGTGCGGAAGCAGAACAGAAGCAATTCAAAAGAACAAAATTACCCTGAACTCACTGGCGACCGTAATTCATAAGAATAAACGTAATGCGGCCGGCAATAGCGAAAAGGTTGTTCACCCCTGGTGTAGATCATTGTTTGCCAACCTTTTGCGTCACACACCCCACTTTAATTTTCAAAAAAATCGCACTACCCATAACGAATCATTACATAGCTACATTTCCAAAATACTGAAAAGGGTCATCCAACTGATTTCGGGCGCAATGGCATTCAAGAGTGGTGCAGTAGGCTTTAACCTTTGTCATAGCAGTCTTTTTTAGTCAATTAAAACGTTTCTTTTAATGATATTGTTTTTGAATATGTTTGTTATTTTTACTGATGAAAGTGATCACATATTGATCTATTAAATGTGAACCCACATACGCCACCAAAATATTGCCACCCACCACCGATGGGGTGTGGACCCAACTTTGAGAACACTACTATAGGTTGATAGACATGGTTGATACACCATGTCTATTTCTAAGAGTTGCAGCCATTTTGAAAACTTTATTGGGACATATTGTTGCAGCTACTTCAGAGAAAAGTGCTTATAATTTGCTTTGCGTGATTTTTTGTCTTTGTAGGAAAATATTTCAGTTTTAAAGTGCAAAGTATGAAATCTCAAGAACGCCGAACCTTCAATGCTTTTTCTATTTTGGTTGTGTTTTTGAGAGTCAACAAAAGCAGATATCTTTCAATGGTAGTGGTTGCCTGGAGTTCAGTTTTTATGTTCTTAATAGTCTTTACTGTTTCTGGGAAAGTTTTGCACGAATCGCAGCTGATATAAAAACCACGGCAAGTTTAAGTAAATCAGCTCATATCTTGACTTTGCAGAAAGCCGTTCAAACAAAGGTGATAAACTTCAGAGTTTGAAAATGTGCAATAGTTACTTTTTTTGCTACAACATGCTAACATAGCAAGGTGCCCATTTTTTTCAAAACGTGCCGTTTAGATCCACAAGTAAAACCATTTTTGCTTTCGTGCTAACCAGCGACGTTATGACAGAAATACGTGGGACGTTTCTTCAATCATACAAGAACATCTCACATGAATGATTGTTTCTCTGCCTCAAAAAGTGAGGGTACGTTACTCCCCAGGAATCATCAAATACAAAAAAACAGAAAGACAAAGTTTTCCGGCACCAACACCACTGGATGTAACCCTGCATCAGCCAGCAATTGGAATAGTCTTCGGCATTAAGTTCATGAAGTCACGTTTAATGACTAATGATAATTGGACAAACGCCGATGAATTTTTCATCATACCTGGCTTTTGCCAACGTCACGATTGACGCGCCATTAATTCATGACGAAAACGTGACGCGCCATTAATTCGTTTCTACCCTTGATTTTCGTGCAGTTGGAAGGCCATGTGTTTCTGGTATCCTTTGAAAACGTCAAATCGACTCAAAGTTCTTGGCAAAGACGCACATCAATCAATTTGCATGTCTTATTTATAAATAGTCGATATAAACATGACAAAAAAATGGTAACTTTACGCGTAGCATTTATCTTACTGCATTTTACGACAAGTCGTCAAGATTCGGTAAAATAGTTTCGGCTTCAACCACCTTTGTAAGTGACTTAAAACGATTTGACAACAAGGTTTGTGTGAAATAGAAACTCAAGCTCGACTTTGTTTTGCAACATCCTTGACTTGGACTTGACTCGGTTTTCGAATCAATGACTCGTAGCCATGATTGGCGTTTCTTCACGCTTCAGCAATCACCTTGCTCGACAAGCGACAGTCTCTGCGCTGTACAGCGTGCTTCACCGGACGGGAGCCTTAGAAAGACCACACACAGTGTCCTTGCCTTTTTCTACGACGCTGACGAAGCGCAACAAAGCGTTTGTTGCGCTTCGTCAGCGCCGCCGACATCGAGCAAGCGCTAAAGAATAACATACTCATTTGGCGTGCCCGTGCAGCGGACAAAGACGTTGGTAGAGTCACGGAATTTTAAGAAACCAGCGAAGCTAAGCCGCGAGAGGCTCAACTAAGTGCTTAGATTCGTATCCTTTGCACTTATCCTACCGTGATTGCTACACAGTACATAGTTTCGTAAGATCTGCAACACTGCATCATCCAACGACCTGACCGGAAACATGCGTTGAGATTTATATCCTGCGTTGCACGCTGGTCCCTTAGCTTTATAGAACAAATCCGATCGTTTTCTGATTTCCACAGCACTCAAGTTTCAGTGCGTTGATAAAAGCATTATCTTAAAGCCAGTCGCATCGCGGGGAAATTGCGAAGTTTATTGAGAACCAGCTAACTGTCGCCAGTCAGTCTGTATTTAAGCTGGCCTGAATCCCCAGCAAGTACGTACGGAGATGACACTCTGACGTGTGTGGTCTGAGGATTCCGTGTAGTAGATGGTAAACTGTACCGCCAACGGGATGCGGCGTTGACTTCATGACATGGCCGACTTGTGGCACCAAACAAATCTCCAAAGCGTGTTGGTCGCGAAATGCACCACGCAAGCGAACTGCTTTGGTGGAGCGTCCAAGTTAACACAAGCTGAACTGCCCTTACCAAATGCTTACATCACGCGTGACTGTTTCGATGTGTAAACCTTCTAAACATAGTAACTTTTCCTAGCAGCCAGAACTGTCAACGTACTCTGCATACTGCCTGTAATCGTCTTTGAATTTAACCTGTTTTCAATATCACTGCTTTTCTCTGAGCAAACACTTTTTGCCGCAAACAGCGAAGCCTAGCTCAGCAAAGCACTTGAACTTAGAGTGCAGATTGTTAAGACTTGTGCGACTGCGTGAGTCTCGTGAGAATTGCTCACTTGCATAAGGAGCGGAGGCTCACACTCCCTTATTGGTGACGTAAGTATAAGGTTTGACTTTCCTCGTATCAGTGCAATCGAGGCAGGGTGCACTGAGAGAGTCACCCCGTGTAACAAACTAACAACATCCTGCTTGCAAGAACGCATGGATTGTTTGGCATTCGTTGAAACATCGGCTTTGGCGACCTAACATGGCACCTCACAACCTTTTACCGCTTAGACAAGTAAAAACAGCTGAAAACAAGTAATTAATGTCTAATCCCACGTTGTGTACAACAGCAAACGACCTCAGCAGCATAGATTTCCAGCAAAAACACCTTACAAATCATTTATATTAACTACAGGCAGCGATGCTTTCAGAACTTTTTCACGCCTAAATTTGCAGTCTGGAGTCCACCAACCTTTAGAAAACCACAATTCAATTTTTTTGCATTCGCTAACGAATGGCCACCTCATTGTTCTCTATTCAATGACGGTCTTGCACGGATATCTCGCGTGTGTGAGAGAAACTATAATCAGTAACAGGGTCCACAGCACATCAGTAAAAAGGTCTACAGCACATCAAAGGCAGGTGTCAGGTGTAACTGTTCCTAAGTTTAGCGAAACATTGGCTTAACATAACCGATTTGCAACTTTAACCGAGATTTGACAAATATCGTCGGAAAATTATCCAATTAAGGCCAAAACTTTTAAGAAAATACCCAGAAACGATATAATATCTACTGTATATCCAAGAATTCTTTTTTCTATTCATTCGTAGTTGAAAACCGGTTGCATATGCCTAGAGCTAAAGAAAATAAAAAAAATTCTGGCCGGTTGAGTTCAGTACTACCTTTCTGGGTACATTAACCCAGTGTAGTTTTGCAATTTCATATATTAATCACGTGACTCACATTGTCAGTAAAAAGGGAAGTGTAAGTCTAACTAATGTGGAAAGAAAGGCCAGCGGGTTGTGTTGGATTGTGACCGCCCCAGGGGCGTAACAAGGTTAGATGGCACCCGGGGCAAGAAGCAAAGTTCGGCGCCCCCGTGTTAGAAACTGAGTTCTTTCGAAAGCAAATATACTGTATTGAAGAAAGTAGTTGTGACATTGTTAGGGCTTTTTGGCGCTCCTCACAGCCATTCGGCATCCCCGCAGTGATTTGGCGCCCCTATAGTGACTCGGTGCCCGAGGATTGCGCCCCCGTTGACCCCCCCCTCGTTAC
>JGI24158J21664_10004096_pt1 | contig 18631 bp, 10 predicted proteins | sample Ectturendosymbi3_FD_21664 | JGI IMG/M metagenome (IMG submission 21664)
ACCTGCGTTGCATTTGATTTTTCGTGCAGTCAAATCCGTTCCAAATTTCGTTTCAACCAAACCAGAATTCAACTTTGATTCCTACCTTCGATTTATTGTTGATATCCTAACTGGCCGCCGACCGCAAACCATTCCTCTGCTATCGCGTGTTGGTGAAACAGTGCTACGGTTGCGAGCGGTCAGCTCTGCACAGGACGCATCTTTTCAAGAGGTAAATACAAAATCGCACCGATCGTAGATGTGTCACAACGTTTACAATGACATTTGCAAATAAATCTGATGACTCAACGAGGTAATCGTTTCCCATAATATAGATGAAGTCTCGGGGCTCAGTACAGGCACAAAAGTGATACCTTAAGCAAACGAAAGATATCACATGTTAACAAACTTCTAAAAAAATTCTGCATTGAGGTCAGTGAAGCACAGGAGTAAAACAGTGTTATCGGTAAAGGCCAAACCGAACAACCGATTCATGTACGAAAGTGTCTGCAGTATTTAAATATAAAAGGTATTGCAGTTAGACGAGCACAGTGCAACAACGCGAGAAACAGTCGGATTTTTTGACTGGCCATAGCTTTGAGACTGCAAGGCCAGGCAACACGTTGTCGACGACGGATCCACGTGATGATGTTATTGATCGATGATGCTTCTAGTAATTTACAAAATTAAACAGCAACCACCTGTGCTGCTTGCAGCATTTCTTGCACTCGCAGAACACGGTCATGTGTCGCACTTCGTGACATCACGACCGCGTGCGACGGTACTTTTCCGAGCGAGCACTGGGCGTAGGCGGCCAATGGAGCGCGGGATCCATCCGGACAAAGCAATTCATAATCCTGAATAGTGAAGTTAAACGAGGTTAGGCGCGCATACCTTCCTTTACAATGCAACGGATCAGTTTATTAAACGGGGGCCTCCGGTCCCGTTCACAATTACGCTCAGTTCGCATACCTGTCACTCAACAGCGCGCTTTGAGATTTTATGGCAGTTTAAAATTTTGCTCGTTTTCTTGTTCTGCGCATTATTTCGTTTTGAATTAACGTTTAAGAAATTTAGCAGAAGAAAGCAAACAAAAACTTTCGTGTTGTAAACAATATGGCGATACATATAAAAATACATTATTTTATTCATCGTTTCAGCTTAAACTAATAAAATACATCAGTGACACAAAAGAGTATAGGTGCAGTTTGAAAACAGACCTAACAACAAAAGACCAATATCGTCTTTTGGTATGACTGCTAATACAAGCCGTATCCCAATATAAACACAAGCCAATGTCGTCAGCAAGACTAAACAAACAACCAATTTTTTGAAGCATAAAATTGGGATAGACTTAATAGTTTCATCAACACTAAGAGCCTTCAAAAAGCTACATATACATGTTTTATTTTGAGACGTTTCGGATTGTTCTTAATCAGTCAAAAATAATTCGGATTGTTCTTAATCAGTCAAAAATTCATTTTTCTTTAAACAACTTTATTAAGTGTACAGTAAATTGGATGTGTTCATAAAAATTGATACAGGCCCAAAAACATGTTTTGAAAGTACGTACGTGTGGTGAAAATAAAACCCTGCCTTGTTTTGACGAAATACGTCACGACAATAACAGAAAAAAGAGCGGCCATTCAAAGAAATATGGGTATCGAAACTGTCAATTATCACAAAATTTCAACTACTATAACTAAAAGTCAGCACCTGTAACGCTTAAGTTTCGACCGATTGATCTGGTTTTAACGCAATTCCAATGGATCTCAGCAACAGAAACGTCACGAAAAGAAACGAAAATACTATTAACGCGTTTTTTCCCATCGTTTTAAGAATACTGTCTATCGAAAGGAATTCTTTCACAGCTGAGAATCACACAATAAGATCTTAACACAGTATACATTTCACATACTAGGTAGGCATCATCGGCCCTTATTCAAATAGAATCTTGAGAAAACATACGAATTTTGAGAAAATAATGAGAAAGCACAAAAAAATTTCCAAATCCCTAAAATACCGCTAGATGAAGAAATTTTGAGCAATCTTAATTTGGCAATCTCTAGTTCAGGGGTCTGCAAACTACAGACCGCGGGCCAAATCCGGCCCGCAACGTTATTTTGTCAATATATAAAATATATATTTATGAAAATTTGTTGATTTGTTAGAATGTAGCATATCTCGAAACAATCACATTAAGTACGATATCTGGCCCTTGAACTGTTGTGCAATAGCTTATGTGGCCCTCTGACAAAAAAGTTTGGAGACCCCTGCTCTAGTTTTATGGAGTTTTTCTGTGCACGTTCATTGACAGCGCAACTCTAGGGCCAAACTAAACAACCATCTGCGATTACCTTTAGTCGTATACTTCTCCAGCTATGCTGCGTCGAAAAAAGAAACTAATACTTCGGAAAAACAGCAAAGAAAAACTTACAGGTGAAACAAGACTTTTGGCCCAATCAGCACCATTCCTACCATCGGTATTTTCAAAAACAGTGGTGTGTTTGACGAAAGCGACGTCGCCATTACCTTCCACCATGCATCTAAAGAAATATAAGTGTTAATATTTCGTACTTAGTGTTGGCTCAAGGGCATCGGTTGTCTTATTCTTCTTTTCACTATCGACCAAGTTAGTCATTATGGAATCCTGAAGCCGTGAGACACCAGAAGGTATTGCTACAATTATCAAAAAAAGTCTATTCCGTCAAAAGCTTGGTTAAAAACAGACGTTAAGACGTTAATAAGTACAGTGCTACAACTACGCCTTAAAATCGATTATCTGCATTCGAAAGCCTAATATTTCCCTTCAAACGAGAGGTACATCCAAATTTACAGTCTGACACTTTTTCACCAAACCACAGTTTCTCATGTTTTTGCACAAAAAATACATACCGAAAAGCACCACTGTAACCACAATACTCTTCATTAGTGCAGTTCTTAAAGCATGAATTCTGACAAGCTCGACACAAACCAGCATTTACACTTCGGCCTCCAGGTGCACACATTTGAGAGAAGAAAGTTACCGCATCATTGGCTAAATTATCACCGCATCCAGTAAGGGCACCTGCAAGAAAATCATGGTCAGCTGACAGAGGCAGAAAATGAAGAGCGGGAACTCGGTCAGGGTTGCCTGTTCCGTTTCTGTTTGTAATTCGTTCGACGCTCAGCTAACCATTTTGTGACCTTTCTTCTATTGTATTTAACCACGCTCCTTTAAATGTCGCTCGTTTTGTTCTTTTACTTTTTAAGGGTTAGTTGACTTCGCGGTCATTTTGCCACCTTTGGCACTACTATACAAAAAAATACAACTGAATTGCCTGATCACAAATAAGTACACAAAAATGACCTGGAACTAAAACAAATGAGCACAGACAATTGCAGAAAGTTGCAATTATCCTCCTCAAAAACAACTGCTTGGCACTTTTTAACAACACAGCAAATTCTGTTTTGTTGCGTTGTTAAACTTGTAAGCGAATGAAAACGCAACGAACATGTTCAATAACACAACTTCTTTTATTCTTGTCAACCACGTAGCACAAATTTCTTATCAACACAACACAAATTCTTGCCTGTTTTTTTTTCGCTGAGACATTTTGGTCGTTTGCCCATAACAGCATTAAAACTCGCCGTAATAGTGTTCATTAGTCCAGATTTTCAGACATTATGACCTAATTGACTTATTTTTTTCGGTCATTTAAAAAAAATTCCGTATATGACTGAAAAAAACCTAAATTCTTGATAACAAATTTTCTTTGACTAAAATTATACCAGCAACAAACACTCATCACGAATTTCACAGCAAAACTGTGGATTTTTGAAAACCATAATTTCCTTTTCTAGCTTAAGTTATATAATACATATGTCATAATCACAGCGAAGAACAAAACTGGTTTCAATTAGTTCTTCTAATTTGTCTTATCTTCTGAAAAATGATTGTGTTGAACTACAAACACCAAATTCGATGTTTTTAATTTTACAGCTAAAAACCAGGTAGGTTATGAAATGTATTGCTGCTGGAAGTAACATGATGAGAGTTGGTGGCAAGATTAAACCTAATTTTTCCAGCCCTTCACTTCAATATCCTTTAAGCTTTAAACAAAAATTCCAGTCTTGCGCAGACAACTTTAAGAAGTGCTTTGCTTCTTTAAGGAAAACCTCTTCACAAGCATTTTCTTGGACTTGTTCAAAAGTGTCCTATAACCTTTTTGACCCACACTGAAAACATGAATTATACCTAGCATAAAAGTGCCTACATTTCATCTAACACTGTCTTGGAGGAAGTGATTAATATGAAATTCCAGGAAACAAATACAAGTCGAAAAATTTATGCCCAACTCTTACTGATATATATATTAAATCCAGAAACTTTTTGCAAATGCAATGATACAGTCATGCAACCTTTTTCACGAAATCATCGCTTACGATTTTCTGACAATAAATTTAATTCTAGTGTGCAGAAGTTGCAATTGTAAAAATAGACGACTGTCATCTTTCTGACTTGGAAAATACGCAAGCATGATGAGATGGGATGTTTAGAAATCAGTAATAAGTTTATCTGCTTTGCCCCGGCCACTATCTCAGTGCGGCAATTTGGACAGAACAATTGCTTAGGACCGTACATCTTAATTCTTCTTTAATGGCTAAAACGTTAAGAAGATGATACATCAACATTCAAATTACAGCTTGACCAATGCCTGTGCATTCCAATAGATATCGGCCGATATGGCGATGTTGCCAATGTATCATATCGGCAATATTGGCTCGTAAAAACCGCTATGCTATTCTTCTGCACGGAGTGTTCGGATAATCAAGTTGTTACTTTGTCTCTGGTTGATTAACGCAAATTCTCTGTCCTGTTCCTTACGGTGCGCAGCTTCCCGCCGACATCAAGTAAGTGCGTCATATACCATAACGCTGCACAATCGTCCCAATAAACCGCTCTATGACGCAACATTCGCTCACAGGTTTTTGCGCGCTAAGGAGTCAGCAGATGCAGGGTTGCCAATTTGGCTTTTTTGAAACCAGGGTTTGAAATTCTGGCTTTTTCTGAACACCTTTGGTTTTTTTTGGAAATCAAGAAAAGCTAGACAAAATCTGTCTTTTTCCAGTCGGAAAGGCTTGGTTCTGGAAAAACATTGTTTGAGCTGCATATTCATTACAAATCTCTCCTGAAAAGTATCTATAACCATGCAGGGTGCACAAAATATTGAAAAGATTTTACTGTTGCCCTAAAAATGATCGATGTTATTGATAAGAAACAAATGTACAACAGTGCAATTACGGGAAAAGAAAATGTTTCTAAAAGTAGAAATCTATCATATCGATGCTAATGACGAGTGTTAATGTCTGCTTTGTGTTTGGTTATGCATATTTTATGTGTTAATGCCCTAAAACTGCTATCTGGCTTTTTCTGGGACAACGCCTGGCTTTTTTTGGTGTAGACAGGTTGGCAACCCTGAGCAGATGACTGCCTGCGAACAAACCAATGTACACCCGTGGTGGTTGACTGTTTTAGTTACCCAGGATTGCGCAGAATTCGATGTTGTGCGGTTCTTCATCGCAGTGAAGTGATAGCTTTATCAATGTTTGTAATGAGTCGCAAATTGTTGTTTACTCACTCGAGAGATGCGATTTTTGGACAGCTCCCACAACTGTTTCTTGTATAACAGGTCATCTTCATTTTATGTCATTTATATAATTACATTTAGGTAGTATTTATTTTGCCGAGAGCGGCAAAAGTTCTGCCGGATTCATTTTGCCGTTTGAACCCGCTCAGAACCGCATCCATTTTGCTCCAGATATAACGCTGAGTTCGAGGCAAGAAGGGTACGGCGAACGTAGTCGAGGGGATGTGTTCGGCTCTCACCATTGCTGCTTTTGCTTTCCCACTGGAGATGACAGTTCTGATGGGTGCGCTTTTTATGTTCTTTTTTGAAGAGTTTCTATCACTTTTAGGGTTTAGCTTTAGGGTTTTGGTTTACTTTTAGAGATAACGTTTGGGGTTTAGGGTTTCACATCATCTGACAAGGACGATTTGTCCAAGCGTATCGTCCTTGTTACGTGATCACTTCTGACGGCAAAATAAACCCTGCCTTTCATTTATGTAATGTCATATTCATAATTACTCTTTTCTCTCATGCTTGTGTCATTTGTATATTTATTGTTTATTTGTAATAAGTTAATAACTTATTCTAATCTGCTCTTTCATTTATAACTTTTTCTTTATGTCGCCTACATACTGAAGAAAAAATTCACTGTATTGTCTTTCAACTGTGGTTTGAGTAACTCAAAAATCTCTGTGTCGGCTATTGGCAATGAAAAAAATCGGTACTGGCCCAAAAAAGCCGATACCAATCGAGCTGTAGTTCAAAGTTTCGCATGCTCTGTTGCAGAATAATGGTATTACCAACCGCATGTCATAACCTGAAGTACACACTTTACCAGAGCATATTAGCTGTTGCAAATTTAGTAAGAAAATATTAATATTTACAGAAACAGAACCTTGATAGTGAACGTTGTCATGCATACCTGCCACAGATATGTAAGATTAATTCATTCATTTCAGAAAAAAGACAATATTACAGCTAAACAGCTCCCAGAAACACAAACCAATACCTAAAGACTTCATAGCACCAATTGGCATGTTCCACCCAGCAGTCTTTTGATATCCAGTATGACAAGATTTTTTTCCTCTTAAACCAGATGTTGTAAAACTGATTCCACTGTCACTTTTCTTTACTACAGCAACAGCCCAGTAAGTGGCATCACCTAATGAAATAAAATTTCTATAAAAACATGTGATTCTATTTATCTCTAACATAATAATGTTTGTTATTAAGTGCTGCCACCACAAGGGTGAGCGAATGTATCGGCATGATTTACTACTTACATGAGTCTTCAAGCCAAAAAGATAAAACGATAGCTGCAGGTCATATGGAACACCACGATCATGATTAACCACTGGTTAGACTTTGGACTCCCCTGAGCTAAATTATTTGAGGAAAAACTACACATTAATAGATGGGTCTGGGCTGAAAAAATTATTGGTTGCACAGTACTGAATAAGATTTAATTTTACCTGCCTTGTTTAAACGTGTCTAGTAAAAACAAAATTACAATTTTTTTCTCACAAACAACAATCACACATGGCATAAATGAATGTCACTATCAAATCCCATTTGTTTTATTTATTCAGTTTAACTACATAAAGCATCAAACCAACAAGGACTCTTATCCAACATTTTTCTGGAGCTAGACTAGTTTGAAATGCAAATTACAAAAAGTAAAGATTTCAATAAAAGTATGCTGGATGTTTCAAAAACAGTGGTTTTCATTATTAACAAAAAGGAAGTACATCTTTAACATCCAACTGAGTTTCAACTAAATGTGAGTTTTTTGCACTGTTATTTCCACTACCGCTTCGTCCTCTTTAGCAAACTGCAGTTTGCATCAACATATTACCAAATATTTCAAAACACTATTAAACTGCGTTCAAACCTTCAAATTTTGTCAAATACATTAAGCTGTTTTGCGCCCTATGCATTCTTGATTCTTAATATCATAAAATAAATATCTAAAAAACGTTCTGACGAGTAACAATGAAATGCTGGACAATGAATACATGATTTTATGAAATAGTGCAAAACAAGTGCATTACAATGTTTTCTAAACCAATACCCAGTTGATCAGTGAGTACATGCACAGAGGCAAAAATCTTAGGATAACTGCAGTAAACCAAAATCGGCTATGACAGGACAAACAAGTTGACCACCTTTGAATATAAAACAACATCTTTGATTAATGACATTTAATAAGAAGCAAACAAACATATTTCATGAGTATGGTGGAATTAATACAGAGCTGTGTTTTTGCCATATTACCAACTGACAATGGTGTAGCAAGGCTAAGTGCCGCCAGGGCCGACCATAAAAGTGGCACTCTTTCCAACCCTTCAAACTTGCTTACAAGAATTTATGAAAGAAGATCATGATTCGTGTTTATTAAAGGTATATAGAATAATCAAACACTCACTAACTGAAATGGGTCTTGTTTTCATTGTTGATTATGAGTCTTGCTTTTTTTACTTGTCACCACCTTTCTCATCATTACTCTTCCTATTTTTTCTGCTTTTTGTGCATGTGCAACAGTTGTTGCAATGGACAAGTTGTACAGTCGGTGGGCCGTGAACCCATTATGTGTCTGTTTATTAATTAGGCTATAAATGCTTGAAAAAGTTGAATGCCAGGTTTACTCATTCTAGGGGATCAAGCAAAAAAGTAAGTCAAGAGAAGTGATGGCGGCATACCTACTTTACAGATGTAAACATTTATGTGTGTTGATATTTCCCCATTTAACTATGCTCCATATACACTTTTAGGGTAAAATAACCATAATGTGGTAAATCAATCTTTTTGGGTAATTTTACCCAAATTTAGTTTTTTTGGCTGTAACTTTTGCACCAGAAACCCTAGAATGTTGCTCAAAGGCTCAAGTCTCAGATTTTAGCCTAGTTTCCAGTAAAAACTTGAGTGAAACACTTCCCTTTTGCGGTTCGGGGCCAGGGCCCGATGACCTCAGCCAGTAAGTCCTAAACCTACCCCACTTATGACGTCACCCACAAAAATACTGAAACCCAAAACTTGAAAAAAATTTTTCATTGCAAACTGGAAGACTTGCCGAATCTTTTGAGGGTTTGAACAGCTCTCTAGCACAATTGACTGGCAAGTTATGGAGTTGCAAAGTGGTGGGAAAATATGGGATTTACAGCTAAATCCAGATGTCACTGAAATTATACTCCATTGGTATTGACTGCATAAAAAAAGTTTATTGTGTCATAGAAAACACATTGAATATATATATAAAATCAGGAAACTGTTTCTAGTAACTTGGTGTTTTAGCTTGTGCGAGTTGATGTGTAACTGACTCACTTGAAAATTTTGGCAAAAGAATGCATTTCATTTATGTGCTTTATTAATTGTACACTAAGGGAATCAAGAATACTGCAAGGCACCTACTTCATATTAGTAAAGTCCATGCCAGGCAAGTATTTTTAATTTAACTACAGTGTTTGGATGAACACATTTTCCCATACAGTTTGTTGCATGTTGCACATATGTGCAGTTGAACAGACAATGTTGTGAGACTCACGACACAGTCATACTATAAATAATATGATACACAGCACATATATGTCTTCAGAGAAGGAAGCAGATTAGGTGTACTTCAGCTAGGTCGGAGGTTCCTTGCTGACGGCAATGGCTGGAATGTGAATGGAAAACCTCAGAACTGCAAGGCAGATGCTCATGAATACTGAGCCAGCTGAGTTCGGACAATGTTCTTGCACAGCCTAGCAAGGTTTTTCAAGTTGGGTTTAAACCAAATTTCAAGTACTAAATATTCTATTTTCAAGTCTATGGCAACTTGGTAGAGAAAAATATAATGTACCAACAGCTACAGGTATTTGCAGGGATAAAGTTTGTCACATAAACGTTTTTCGGGCAAATTTGGGAAAATTTGGGCAAAATATCTTTTGCATGTCCTAAAAATTGCTTGTTCCTAAACCTATGCTTTGATACACTGTATTTGCAGTTGAAGCCTGCAATCTGAGCTGTATAAATTACCCACGCAAACACACCAACTGCACTATCTCACTTCAAGAATGTCATATTTTGCCACCATTACACCATACAGAAAAACAGCAGTTTTATTGAAAGTGAGCAATGTTACCTTTGCAGAGTTTTTCACTTCATCCACCGAAAGTAATGTTGATAAGCCCACCTAATGTCTAGGCCAGAGGTGGACAACTTCAGCCCGCAGGCTGCATGTGGCCCACGAGGGCTTTTTGTGCAGCTCACAGGGCAGCACATGTACACAAATAGTACATATTTCGAGTCTATGTTAGAGTAATTTTATCGATTAGATTAGATTTATCATGTTTTTTTCTAGACGTTTCATTCAAAACCACATTTTTTGCGCGACCGGAAGTGACTAATTGTTACCTTCATTTTGTGCTAGCTAATGTAAGAGCAACCGCTGCTACCCGGTTCGACATGGAGTGGGTGATAAAAAGCCCTTCTCAGGGCGCGGCAGCAGAAATGCTATCCAAGACCCACGACACAACATACTCCAGCAGAACACCGAGGGGGTTACTGCAGACAAGATCTCTGTTTGAGCAGCTAGCCTATAAGAACAAGCCTTTCATCATCGTCCAACAAGAGACCCAATGTACAACTGCAGACAAGCTAGTGATTCCCAACTCTTCACTAGCTGGGTCAATCCTGAGCAGGAACCACGGCCTTGCCACGTTTGTCCATGAGCAGTTGGAATGTTAACTGATTGATCAGTCTCCAGAACAATCATAGACTGAGTGGTTGTGTGTAGATGTGGCAGGATACAAGATCATTAACATCTATGAACCTCCACGCTCGCAATTCACACCAACAGCCATTCCGACGTTCCCACACCCCAGTCTGTATGTTGGTGACTTCAATTGCCAACATGTCAACTGGGATTACAACAAAAGATCTTCTGATGGTGAGAGCCTGGACTCCTGGGCAACAACCAACAACCTTGGACTGTTATATAACCCAAACGAAAACAGCCAGTTCTTCTCTCACTGATAGAACGTTGGCACCAATCCAGACCTGGCCTTTGCAAGTTTCGGCCAGGACAGCAGACTGCCGGACAGACATGCACTTGCAAAGTTCCCACAGTCACAACATCGGCCTTCCCTCATAATGCCACCGAAGTTCAAGGTTCCTGCCCACAGCGACCCAGTGAAGCGTTGGAACTTTCGCAAGGCTGATTGGAAGCGCTTTTGCCTTATCACAGATGAATCCGTTGAGAGATTGCCACCTCCAGACACATCAAACATTCAGAGGGCGTACCAGGTTTTTGCGAGAGCCTACTATCTGCGGCCAAATAATGCATCCCACATGGCCGTCAGAATAACTATGTGCCATGCTGGGACAAAGAGTGCGANACCCTCTATCGCTCCTTCACCCAAGACCCAGTGGGGACTGANTCTGACANAGCCACTTCGTCCCTACTATCTCGGCTTGGGCAGAAGCGGGAGCACGCTGTCAAATCCCTCGACTTCTCACACTCTAGCCACAAGGCATGGAGAACCATCAACAAACTTACTGACAGGTCTGGACTCTCCTTTCGCCAGTGCTTTGTCTCAGCAAACTCCATCGCCTCGCAACTTGTGAAGAACGGGGCACACAGGACTAGCGACCGCGAGTCCACCAGGCTGGTTAACAAGAAGCTGTCTGACCTATGGAAGATTTCAACACCTGAGGTTCACAGTATCACTGAACCCTTTGGACTGGAGGAGCTTGCTGCCCTCAGATGCCTGAAGCCTGGAATGTCTCCAGGATTGGACTCCATACTCCACGCCAGGTTGGGTCTCAAATCTTGTTTTTGTGACTTCCTCAGTTCCTGCATGTGCCAACTCAAAATTCCATATATCTAGAGAAGAGCACTAATAGTTGCGATCCCTAAGCCAGAAAAGCCATTGGGGGACCCAAAGAGTTACTGTCCCATATTTAAATCCTCGAGAGACTCATCTACGCTTGTGTCAACACAATCATCAACCCACTGCTCCCTCAGGAGCAGGCGGGCTTTCGACACAGGTCGACCGTAGACCAGGTCACCCTGCTGACACAGGACATCAAGGACAGCTTTTCAGCTGAAAAGAAGGCCGGAGCTATATTTATCGACCTCACAGCAGCCTAGGACACTGCATGGCACCGCGACCTCACCTGCATGCTGCCTGATAGACATCATGGTCTGCGTGATCATGGAGATGGTTGGCAATCGCAGCTTCACCCCCACCACCAGAAATGGCACAAGAAGCAGGTTACGACGCCTCAAGAACGGTGTCCCACAGGGTTTGTCCTCCCGCCCCTTCTCTCCAACACCTACATCTCTGACCTGCCAACCACCGTCTCCAGAAAGTATGCTGACGATCTAACAACCATGCATGCTGATGGAGACTGGTAGGCAGTGGAAGGGGTGCTGATCAAAGACATGGCAACTGCAGGTGAATACCTGCAGACTCGGAAGCTAAAGCTCAGCACTACAAAAATAGTGTCAGCAGCCTTCCATCTTAACACTTTGAGAACCAGTCTACGATATATTCATACTTCGATTTCAGCCCAAAAAACAGCAGTTTTCGGTTGCCTTACCAACACCCTAGCTCCTCCGCCAATTGCGCTAGAGAGCTGTTCAAGGGCTCAAACGGATCGGCCAATCTAGTAGATTGCACTTGAAAAACATTATTTGGTTGGGGGGGTGCGGATTTTTTGTGACTGACGTCATAAGTGAAGTAGTTTTGGGGTTATTTTGGCTCATGTTGCCTGACCTAGGGCCCAACCACTAGGCCAAAGTGTTTCGCTGAAATTTTCATTGGAAACTAGGCTCAAGTCCGAGTTTTTTGAGCCTTTGATCGACTTTCTAGCGTTTCTGGTTCAAAAGTTATTATCTAAAATAAACTAATTAATTATCTAGTTAGCTAATCAGTCAAATTTTTACTAGTTTAGATCATAACTTTTGAACCTGAAACCCAAGCAGGTCATCCAAAGTATCAAAAGACTCAGATTGTAGCCTATTTTCCATTAAAAACTTCAGCGAAATACTACCACCTAACGGTTGGCTCCCAGGGCCAGGAAAAGTGGGCCAAGGTAGCCTAAAAGCCCTGCACATATGACGTCACTCACAAAAAACCTGTATCCCCCAAGCAAAAAAATTTTTTTCGAGTGCAGACTAGAAGACTTGCTGCGTCTTTTGAGACTTTTACCGGGTCTGTAGAGCATACTGGACCGGAGAAATTCCTGCGCAAAGCCATGTGCGTTTAGGCGTTTTTTTCCTGAAAATCCCCGAATCCTAGTGGACACCAAAGAGTTAATAACAAGGAAGCTAAACGTGAGCCTAAAGTAAAATACAAAAATGAAACCCTGCCTTCTGCTCTGAGCACAAATACCTCGGAGTAATGTTGGACATGTCGCTCACGTTTCACCAACACTTTGAGTCACTTTGCAAGAAGCTGACATTAGGTGTCACACTCCTGAGGCGGCTTGCCGGCTGCGGTGCTGGAGCAACAACTCTGCAAATAGCCACCCTAGCCCTGGTGCATGCAACCGCAGAGTACTGTGCTCCTGTGTGGTGCTGCAGTGCTTATACCTTTCTCATCAACCCCACCATCAACAATTGTGACTGGATGCCTGTGCCCTACACCAGTGGACAAGCTTCCAATCCTCGAATGGCATCCAACCTGCTGAACTTCGTTGCAATGGAGCCACACCGTCTCTAGCACATTGTGCCATGGAGCGCGGACATCTGCTTCTTAAGACATCCATTTGTACCCACCACACAACATCTCATCAGTTCATCTGACAACAACATATGTGTGGCGCAGTGGGCAGATCACCAATGGAATGCGGAGTGGGCAGACAACCCCACAAGACTCCGCATTTTCATCCCTGACATTAGGACCCACCCCACCAGAATGACCCTCCCAAGAAGAGCCTGGCCACCTCCACACCGGTGTCGGACATTTCCGCTCCTGCTAGTACAAATGGAGTATGGCCTCCTCTGTGGCCTGTGAGTGTGGCGCAGAAGAAAAATTGTCAACCATGTTGTCCTCTATGTCCAATCCATCAACCTTCCCATGGACTGCATGGCCTGACGGTTCTGGACGATGAGACAATCAAATGGCTGCTCAACATCTGCCCCAAGATCTACTGTGTCCAAGCAGTGGTTTGAACAACTAGCTCAAAAGGAGAAACCAATGTAAGAACTTTTTATAAGTTTTCAAAGCGATTATAGGTTTAATATATGAGTATGTGGTCCCCAGTAGCAAAAAAATCTTCAATGTGACCCTCCATAGAAAATGTTTGCCCACCCTTGGTCCAGGCTATCAGTTTATGGCACTTATTGAAAATATCCCACTGAACATTAAAAATAGCATGAGACATGCCAAGAAATGTTTGTCGCCAATGCTTAGGTGTCACGTGATGTAATGGTTTGCATTGTAATGGTTTGCCATTGGAGCGTTGCTAAGGACTGAAACAAGGAGAAAAAGGATTAAGCTAGCCTTGAACATTTACCATGATTTCATGCAGGGCCTTCTGTTATCACATTTTGAGTGGAGGGGCAATATAAACCTCTAACTATCAGATAAGTAATGTTTGCTAGTCTGCTGTTGAATGTCATCTGTGTTCTTCAGTCAAAATATTGTTGGCTGGGGTGGGAGGAAATTGCTTTGATTAGAGAAGGTGTAGGAACTGGGGGACAATTGCCTCCCAAGTATGTACGCTAAACAAACACTAATTTCAAGACAAACATTGAGGTACTTTAGCACACTGGATTTGACCCAGACTTTTGACTAAAGATTTAATCAATTTGCTCACTCCATAGCCATATTTCCTAGTTTTTTAGGCTATAGCTCACCAGTAATGGGCATCTAAACACAAAAACTGAAGAGTTATAATTAACAGTTTGAGAACCGGCGTATGATATATTCGTACTTCGATTTCGGCCTAAAAACAGCAGTTTTCGGTTGCCTTACCAACACCCTACCTCCTCCACCGATTGCACTAGAGAGCTGTTCAAGGGCTCAAACGGATCGGCCAATCTAGTTGATTGCACTCGAAAAAAACTTTTTGGGTTGGGGGTTGCGGATTTTTTGTGACTGACGTCATAAGTGAAGTAGTTTTGGGGTCATTTTGGCACATGTTGCCAGGCCTAGGGCCCAACCACTAGGCCAAATTGTTTCGCTGAAGTTTTCATTGGAAAACTAGGCTCGAGTTCGAGTTTTTTGAGCCTTTGATCGACTTTTTAGCGTTTCTGGTTCAAAAGTTATTATCTAAAATAAACAAATTAATTAATTATCTAGTTAGCTAATCAGTCAAATATTTTGACTAGTTTAGATCATAACTTTTGAACCTGAAACCTCAGCATGTCTTCCAAAGTATCAAAAGACTCAGATTGTAGCCTAGTTTCCAGTAAAAACTTCAGCAAAATACTACCACCTAACGGTTGGCGCCCAGGGCCAGGAAAAGTGGGCCAAGGTGGCCTAAAAGTCCTGCACTTATGACATCACTCACAAAAAATCTGCAAACCCCCCAAGCAAAAAATTTTTTTCTAGTGCATACTAGAAGACTTGCCGTGTCTTTTGAGACTGTTACCAGGTCTGTAGAGCATACCGGAACGGAGAAATTCCCGCGCAAAGCCACATGCGTTTAGGCATTTTTTTTCCTGAAAATCCCCGAATCCTAGTGGACGCCAAAGAGTTAATAACAAGGAAGCTAAAAAGCGGCCGGACGCCAAAGAGTTAAGAGATAGAACCTTTAAACTACTTTCAAAAATGTATTTTTAATCAATAAATTGCTCCCCCCAGAAGGTGCCGTCCGGGACCCAAAGCTACCAGAGTCCCCCTCCTTGCTACACCACTGCTAAATGACGTACAGCTTACTTATACACAGGGTGTATTTCTTCACAACACAACTAACAAACTGCTGTTCTTATCAAACAAATCATGTTATGTAGCTTGAAAAGAGAACAGAAACAAAAAACATATGACAACATTTTAGCCGATTACAAAAAATGACAGTAGTATTAAAGATATTATAAATATCATGCTTGCCATTTCCATAATCTTCAGCCATTACAGGTTTAACTTTGTTTCTGTGCTGAAACATTTGACCTCCATCCACTGTCACTGCATCAACATCCCCTTTCTCCACAAGTGCAACACAGTTATCAACAGTTCCACCAGGAATGCACTGGACTACTGGAGAGAGGCCAAGACTGAGAAAATTCTCTGCCCAAAGAAGGCATTTTGCTTCCTCTTCCTTGCTAATCGTGCACCACAAAACGTTTTGCGCTGGTTTTGTCTCTACATGTATGAAACAAACGCAAATCAATATAAACACTTTATATTAATCAATCTAAAAATTGAGAATGCTGTATTCAAAAGTTACTGTTTTTTTGTTTTATTGATATAACAACATTAGTCGCAGTCCAAAGCTTGACATGCTTCTTGCAGTCCCCAAACTTTTCTAGGATGCTGGGCTAAATTTGCAATCTTATCAGCATCTGTAGGCTGGACTATTTTATGTATCGAAAAAAAACAACACGCTTAACATTAGTCAAATTTGTATTTTGCTATTCATTTCCTTTGCTCGGTAACATGTTTGCAATGTGACTTGTGAAACTGCTTCTTTTGTTGCATAAAAGTTGCAATATTTGGTTCCATGGTTGATGCTGCAATATGGACAGTATCATGCAAATGTACATCTCAAATTTTGTTTTGACACTTGGACTTCCAATGTTTCATCTTATAAGAATTGTTTGCAAAGGCAAGTACTTCCAAACATACAAATCAATTTGTGAGCATGTTTTGCACACTTTGAAAATCTTGTTCTTGGTGGACACTCTGCAAAATTCCAGAAGCTTTCTGATAAAAGTTTGACTTCAGATCGATATTCAGAATCTTGTTAACAAATCACTTCACTATGAGTAGACAGGGTATAAAATACCAGTACCTAACAAACTCACTTGTAGTTAGCATCCAGTGCTTCAGAAAACACTTGACAAGCTGCCAGGTAATGCTTATGCTTCCGACTCCTAATGCCTACTGCAATTTACACATTTTGCAGCACTTATGCAATCTAATGCATTGTCTAAAGCAGTCTTGGCCCAAGGATATGCACAATATTAGGGTTGTGGTGTGCTGAAACTTACAAAATTGGGTGCACGTACCCCATAAACATGCAGGCTCCATGTAGGGTTGTGCACATTTTATCTTTGTGTTTGTTAAAGTATAACCTCTGTGCTATGGCCCATGTGTCTGGGCCAGGCACATGAGTAAATTATAGGTTTTAGGTTTGTCTCGGGCACATGATCCATCATCCATATCACATTATTAAACAAACAGGTGCATGCAGATGAACTCGTGAACAATGCTTTAGTTAGGTTGCAGGTAGCCTAGAAGTCAGTTGAAGCACATAATCATTCGTTACACTGAGACATTTCTGACGAGATCTTCTTCATGGCATTGCTTCCTGTCCTAACGTAAAAAGGTTGTTGGATTGAGAGTCGTTTTAAAAAAACAAAACAATTATTTTTTTCTGTATCAAGCCAAACACATCATGCATGGAAAGCACTTTTAAAGTTTACTGATTGAAGAAAGTGAATCCTCCAATGCCTGCAGATGCTGCTCCTTGATGCAAAGTGCATTGAGAATGACGTCATTTTACCACGCATACGGGATGTCGTTGATTAGAGAAAAACGTATTAGGAAGAGCTCTAAGAAAATAGAAGAAACAGATGTTCTAGAGCAAGCAGTGGACTGAAGTTTGGTTGGCTGGTAGAAGAACAAGAGCGTTGGTGAATGAAAATTCGAGGTCATAGGAAGGAAAATAAAAGAAATAGAAGAATCAGTGAGACCGTGTTTGTCAAGGTTTGTATCGAAATACTGCCATTTTGAGGGTTGCAGCACGTATACAAGCATATCTTCAAGAAAACACGTTGGAACAAGATGAAATTTTTGTGGACATTTGTATACATACTGTGAAAAGACTGTGTAAGTTTGAAAAAAAATTTCAAACAGTTATGGAAATATTAGAGATGTCTGCTATAGGTCCTAAATTTTCACATGTTCGTCAGTTGGTTATCCCACTGCACACTGCACTTGAAGATTAGGTTGCACAATGGCACTTACTGTATGTTACTGTCAAAAATACTAGTTAATGTTAGGATTAATAAGGACTCATACCGGCAACAGAACCATCTCTTGCTCTTGTTCCAAGCACTATACAACCAATGGCCAATCCAATTACAGCAAGAGTTGCAACAACAGTCCAAATCATGCAAATTCTACCAGTGTTGCTCTGTGATTTACCATTCTGAAAACATACAGCTCGTGTAAATTCGAAAATTACCACAAATATAGCAATGTGCCACATTATTTTCACATCTCTTGCAATTACAGTACACATTGCATAGACAATTCATGGACATTTGAGCCATTAAAATGTCACACAAACAATAACTTGCAACATCCTAAAAATTTATAAGGTAGTNTCTATTTTACCACCAAGATGCTGGCGGCAACAGACCGGCTGGAGCTATTGTGCCGCCAGTCGAACATTCGGTCTTGTGGCATGACGCAAGACAAAGAAAAAGGTCACTTTGTCAGGAACACGCTGTCCTGCTTGTGGTGTAATGGTTTGGTGATACGGCTGCTATGCCAATGGTTGTGGGTTTGACTCTCGCCTTGAGGGTTAGTGTTTTTAGGTTAGGATTAGAACTACGGTTAGGTTAGCATTACCTTAGCGTTAGCTTAGCATTAGGTTATGTTAACTAAGCATTAGGTTAGGGATAGGTGAGGTTACCTTAGCGATAGGTTAGCTTAGGGATAGGTTAGGATTAGGGATAGGTTAAGATTAGGGATAGGTTAAGATTAGGGATAGGTTAAGATTAGGGATAGGTTAAGATTAGGGTTAGGTTAAGATTAGGGTTAGGTTAAGATTAGGGTTAGGTAAAGATTAGGGTTAGGTTAAGATTAGGGTTAGGTTAAGATTAGGGTTAGGTTAAGATTAGGGTTAGGTTAAGATTAGGGTTAGGTTAAGATTAGGGTTAGGTT
>JGI24158J21664_10004098_pt1 | contig 18629 bp, 14 predicted proteins | sample Ectturendosymbi3_FD_21664 | JGI IMG/M metagenome (IMG submission 21664)
ACAGCAAGTTACCGACTTGCAAGTTACCGACAACTTACAGCAAGTTACCGACTGAAGCTGAAAAAACGTTTCACGTAGAGTCTGTTAGCACTAGCCCCACTCGTGTTATCTGTTACCCTCAAGCGAGGCGACCCTCTTCGCAGCGCAGATAGAAGCTGCCTAACGTAACATTAAACATGCAAAACTCTTCATCGGGCAATTGAATGCCAAGCATTGCTTCCGCCAATCCACTTAGGACCAGGCAGACCCCGATCGTTAATTCTGGTCATTGCTTTATCCGTCTACTCCGCTTGCGACGAGAAGTATAAGTGTATTCGTGACAGATCTGTCAAAGAGGAAGTGTTCTCCAGATTCCCGTACGAGTTTGTTTTTTAGATAGTTGAAGCTGGGCAACGTGTTTGCCAAAACGGCTTTTGCAGTAAAGAAATATGGACACATAGGATGAGTTGGTTGCGCAATACCAGTGAAACGAAAGGAATTGCTTTGTTTTCTTAAACTTAATCTCAATAGCCCAAACCTCGTGACAGGAAAAAAGTAGTTGAGGCTTGAGCTGGTACTGGTTTGCGCGACGAAGATACCTGCTCCACATGTTTTATTGTGAAAAAATTTTTGCTGGCAAGCATTTGCTCAGCGTCAGACTGTGTAACCCAGTGATTCTCAAACTTTTCTGCACGTTGACCCCAATTAAAGTATACAATTTTCTGTAGACCCCGTGGCCTAGCCCAACAGTTACAAATATAAGGAATTGTTTTCCGTCCTACTGCGTACGTAGCCAACTGCTGTACTACCAGTCTAACAACTGCCAAACTGCGACACATGCACTGCAATATTGTTTGTGACGTAACAAACAGAACGGTTTTTATAATGTCATCACAATGGATGATTTCATATAAAACTATTCGAATCGAATGTACTTCTAAACTACTGTAGCTAAGATTTGATCAGCTTTTGTTTGATTTGTTGAAAAACGCTGTTTGCGTTGCTTGCCCGATTAACAATAATTTTGAATCGGAGGCTTCATTGCTCCAGTACACCCCAGCGGTTATTCATTGACTCCCTGGCCATTCAGTGACCCCATTCGACCCCGACACTTTTATCGACCCCTTGGATGGTCCAATTCACCCCTGGGGGTCGATATCGACCACTTTGAGAACCACTGGTGTAACCTGAAAAACATGCCAGTCATCCCTTCCGTCTCTTTTGGATTGCCCTTGCCTTGCTTAACAGCGAAGTAGTAAAAGAACAAAAATTTGCTTCTGTGGACGTAAAAAGGACAATGATGCTGAAGCGGTTCAGCAAACACCCATAGCTCCAAATAAATGTTTTTTTGTAAACTGGCAGCTATTTCAAGTCCTGCAGTTTGCAAAACATTCGGGACGACGAACATTCACAAATTACTCCTTGATTAAAATTTGGTGAAACTTGCCACGATCTGGCGTTTGTGTGATATTTCGCCTACATGAGTTTCTAGTTTGCTTTGCTTGACGAACAGAAAAGTGCTGGTGAATTTTGCGGATACGAAATTGGGTTCTATTTTTCCAACGAAAAACAAGAAGTAAATCACATATTTTTAAAAGAAACAATGCCGTAAAACTGTTGCAGTAAGAACAACGATATAACTTCCGAACTTTTTGCATCTTGTTGCTTTCGTCAGCCTTCTACAGGCCTTCCTGCCGTTGTAAAGAACCTTTCTGTAGTTTGTGGAGAACATGTAATGTGAGGTTGAGTTCTACACTTAACTGTTGCTTATTTGGATGTGAGTTTTGAAGATGCGTTCAGTGCTACTTCGCAAACGCACAGCTGATGCAAGTGCCACAACTCTTCTGCTCTACCAGGCGTGAAGTATTGAGGTACTGTGCCGCACCCGGAAAAACCGCAGTTTGCGGTGCTTCAGCAATAATGAAGCTACGTAGCGCTTCGAAATTCGAGCGAACATTCGCGTGCCAACGTAGGGTGTGCTCAAACATCTGTGCCGCGCGCAGTCTGCTTTCTGCAGTTGTGTTCTACCCCGATTACCCAGAACGTGACCTGAAACCGCTGCAGCATCTCAGCATTCAGATTTCCCTAGAGTCTAGGGTGTAGTAAGTGTCTCAAGCTTTGCTGTGCGAAGATCAGTCTCTCTTTCCGTGCTATACCCTTTGTGATTGACACAGCGTAACCCTCGACTCGCCACCTTCAATCTGAACTTTGCTCGCTTACATACCGTTGGGAATCTCAAGCACGCTGTTGGTATTTTTGTTCACCGCTCCCCAGCTAGCAACTTCGGTGCATTTTCATGGTATTTACTTTTTGCGGCGGTGATGGATGACAAAATAGCTTTAAGGTATCAGGCAGTGAACGTTTTTACGGCAGAAAGAAAAAAACGCTGGCTGTCTGTGTATTTCAGGTATTTCATTAGTTCTTGGATTCTTCGCAGATAGGCTCACGCGCAAGTACTGTTGAAATGTAGTAAGCTTCACAAAAACGTACACTTTGCCTTTTTGGTCGGTCCCCGTATTGGTAGAAATTTCATGAAGTTCTGAAGTTACGTAACTTTCGTTGTTCACCTGGAGGGCAGTGGTTATGTAACGGTTATATAACTAGTACTTCCGTTTAATGTAGAGTATCTAATTGATGTCATGCATCTGTTGCCCGCTGACCTGTCAATACCTACAGTAGCGTACCTAGATTTTGCATGTTATCGGAATTTTTTGGGATGTTTCTTTGACGATTTTTAAATTATCTGATCTTCGACTCATCAACCTGCTTTCGATCAAGCCTTTTCTTGGCGACAACGATGGATTCTTGTTAAATCGCGCATAATGATCGGTAGAAAGCAGAACTCTTGTACAGTATTTTTCAGCTGCAGTGATGCTAGCTGCGCCGGGGTTTTTACACTTCATCTCCAAAAAAGCATTTCATCAGAACGAGCGTACAATGTTTTGCAGGAAGTAATGTTCTTCGATGCGTCACTGACAACCACTGCTCGCACATCTGTGCGGATACAGCCACTGGTATCGAATGCCAGTGCGAGGATGGATGGTCGCTTGAGGACGATGATCGCACATGTACTGGTGAGAGCAAACGTTTGCAGTGCTTAGAGTGCTATTTTTAAATAACGAACCGACGGCAGAACTGGAGGCAAAGGCCTAGTCTCAGAGTTCTTGGTAACACAATCTGATCTGGATCCAAAATACTTCGCCAAAAACATTTGATTGCTTGGGCACCAGACATGGTCTGAGCGTTCCATATACAGTAGCAGTTTTGTGCCAGAAACCCAGACTCTCATGTTTCATTGTTGCGTCACCCATGCTGCATAGTGTGGCAGGCTCTGCAGCAAAATCTTAACGAAACAAACAAGCGCTTCGTGAACGGTCATAAGTTACTCGTGCCTTTAGCAGTGTTGTGTGTTTTGCACGCTCATCACCATTTCGATAATATCGCGTTTAATGCTCGGTTTCAAACTTTGCAGATGTTAATGAGTGCGTGCTGAATCTGCACACGTGCACTGAAGGACAAGCCTGCATTAACAACGAGGGAAGCTATGAATGTGTGCGTCTCATCAGCTGCGGCACAGGATACGAATTGACGAAGGATAACACGTGCAGGGGTAGGTCAATAAATGTCAGTGGTTTTCAGGTTCCCCCGAGCATTGTTCAGCTGTTAAATTTTTTAAAGGCGAAACAAAATAAACTTTTAATGTTAACAATCATTACTCAGGGAAGCAGTAAAACTGATTGCTGTTAAACAACCTCCGAAGTCATTTTTTGACAAATATGCACAACATAACGCGTTTACTCTGGGGGACAATTCAATAGGCAGGGATTCCCAACCTTTTTTACTCCTTCACACCTAAAAAAATTATTCTGACCTCGCATCCCCTACAGTTTATAAAAACTAGCTTTCAAACGTATAGAAGGGGAATTAAATTTTTTATAGAGCAAACCTTCATGTCTCTCCAAATTAACAAAATATTTTCACAAGAACAATTCTCCCAAACATTAGAGGCAGTGCACACGACTCCTTTCCTCTACTTTAAAATCGATTCATCTCAGAGCTATTTGCTGAGAATGATGAAATGCGGAATCCACTCGCATATGTAGGTTACTACGCTTAGACAATCCTAGAGTTGTTCAGAAAAGTAATTACTACGTCACAAAGAAAACAATACCAATATTTAGTTATTTCATTCAAGGAAAAAGTACTACAAGTTCGTAAATAAGAATAGATTGCAGTTAATGCTTACGCGAATGATTAATATCATGACACATAGGTTTGAACAAACGTCACGTTTTTGTCTGTAATCTTTGGCAAAAGAAAACAAAAAAGGCGCAGGAGAGAAATATATAGATCAATTTCACATCATTAAGATGGACGTTTATCGCACCCCTTGGAGAGCTTCGTAGAAAAAAAATGTGTGGGTTTCATGACACATTTTTTTCTGATCTTATTAGCAACAGCATCTCACCAACGTGTTTCGTTTTATAAGCTCTGACATCACGAAAGTTTAGGTTGTGTGTTTTCTTTGAAAGATAAAGCTATAGCAATTAAGCATCCCAGAATACCATGACACAAAGTCGCATTATTAAAGAACTGCGTCATTTATGTTGCGGACCACAGCGTTGAAAGTTGTTGAAAGTTTGAGGTTTAATGGGTGATTTGAACTGTTCATGCAAGCCAGTCCTGGCTATGCTATTGGCCAACGTCTAAGCTTTGAATGGAAAGCTAGATCGCATGACGTGGTGTAATTGGCGCTGTCGATCAAATACACAGGCGATCAATTTAAGTGGCACATTTCAAAAGACAGCCGTTTGAAGAAGTGACAAATTTGACATTGACATCACCTGAAACATTGACAGCTTTCGTTGACGCAATGATTGACGCGTGCTTTTCCTGCTCAGATATCGACGAATGCGATTTAAACCTCCACAATTGCGGGGAACATCTCGACTGCCTCAATGTGCGTGGCTCCTTCCGCTGCATCGCGAAAAGCTGCGACGTTGGGTACATTACAGACGCGACCGGAGGATGTATAGGTGACTCAGCCATTCAACAATTGTAAAGATAAATGAGTTTGACGCGTCGACAGGATTGGCGATTCCGTTTTACCAGCTGATTGAAACGAGCAGCTTGGCAATGACAGTGGTTGTGATCTTTCTCAGATATCGACGAATGCAGATCAGGAGATTACTCCTGTCCACCACTGTCGAGGTGCGAAAACACAGTGGGCTCCTATTCTTGTCGGTGTCCGGACGGCTTGGCTTTTGACAGCTCGCGACAGACGTGCGAAGGTTCGTACTATTTCTTTTAACCATCTAGACACTTCGGACAAGTTGTGAGTTTCCGTCAAGAAGCGGAGGTAATGTGTCGAGGGCCTTTTTGATCAACCGTGTTTTTTCCAGCAAGTTTTCAAAAACCCCACGTCTTCGCGACTTAAATTACCATCCGCCACTTGACTCGAACGGATTTCTGAAGGGTGCGTCTTACTTCACAGATATTGATGAATGTGACCTCGGCGTGTCGACCTGTCTGGTAGGATCGACTTGCATAAACACCGAGGGGAGCTTCACTTGCATTGACCCACCTCGTCTGACTTGCTCAGCCGGCTATGTCCCGAATCAAGCGAAGACAGAGTGTGTGGGTGCGTTACGTTTGCTTGAGATTTCGACTAAAGTTTTGTGACTTGCCATTGAGTGGAAACTTCTTGTGCCTTGACGAAACCAAAACATTGTTTATTTGGTCAGGTTCAGCGGCATGAACTGGTAGAAATAAGAAGTAACGTTCAAATGCAACAACCTTGTTTTGTACCAGAACTGTAGCGCCGTTAGTTGACTTTGCCTGCTGCCATGGATGCCATTTAAGTTTTCGACAAAGGTCCGTTTTATTCTATAGAATTCGGAATTTTTAACTTGCAAATGATCTTCTAAAATCATTTTCGGGTTGGTGGCTTTTCAGAATATAGGCTTGCGAATGAATTGTTTGAAGCATTCCTTTTGCACCTATTTACTCTTAATTTTGGAGCAGTGTTGTGGGTCGGACATTAATACGTTCGTTGCTTATCCATTTTGCAAAATTCGTAAACTTGACTGCCGAATTTCATGTATAGATTGATGCCACTTAGTTCCACTGTTTGGATTTACAAACTGAATACAATAGTCCGTTTGAATTTTGCGCCACCGTGACTATTTAACGCCGTTGTCTGTGATGGCAACTTCTACAAGGTACAGCTACGTTGCTTGACCGTACGACAGACGTGCTTGCATTGACGAAAATCACTCACCTACCTATGCGTAAGATAAGCTCGTGAGAAGCTGGCCAATGAAGTTGTGAGGCCGACGAACATTGAAGTTAAGTGATAGCTTGCCCATTGTAAGGAAGTTGAATTTAGAGACGTTGGCGTTCGCACATGACGACGACAAGCGCGATCAAACTTCACACTGGTCATACCTTGTTCAAGAAAGAATGTACTGATGAAGCGTATAAAAAAGACAAACCTTTCAGTCAACCTCTGTTACATCCGATTATCTTGTTTTCAGCGGCTCCATGCGTATTGTCTCACCTCGAAATTTCACTGAACTAACTTTTGAGCTGAAATTTTATTTCCCTCTGACATTCAAAGATATGCTGTTTTAAACTGTATGAAATTATTCACAGATATGTTATGGCTTTTTTTCCGAAATGCCATGAAGCTGACGTCAGCAGTTTACACCAGCTCACTGCTCCCATTGTTTCCTTTTGAAGTGACGTTAGCAGAAATATGGAAATCTCCGTCTTCATTCAGCATTTCTTTATTCGCTTGTAACAACGTTGACTGGTGTGTTCACTTTTAAAATTGTTTCCCGCAGATGTAGATGAGTGCGCAGAAGGAAGCCATACGTGTGCTGAAGGTTCGACGTGCATCAATGAAGACGGTGGATTTAGATGTCAAGATCCCATACAATGCGAACCTGGTTTTCGGCCAAGTGCTAATCAGCGTTCTTGCATAGGTTCGTGTGTTCTATTTTCTACTAGAAAACGCGATCGCGCGCTTGCTAATACTGACTGACAGGCTAACGTGGATGCATTGCCAATGCTTTTAACGACAGATGTCAAAATAGTTCGCGTGACCAACGTGAAGCGTAGTAACATGGGCCTGTTGAAAACCACGGTTATCTGCAAATTGTGTTTACTTTCTCTTAGAGAATAGTAAAACTTCGACGTTGGCAAGATAACAAAAATAAATTATTTCATGTTGGAGGGAGAAGGGAAACTTTCTTTGCTTCTTTTCAACATTCGCACAAAGAAACGGCGTGTTCTGCAATGAGTTCACGGTTCCCAACAAAACACGTTACGAATGACCCGCCACTATGACAAAGTGATCACAACCTAACTGTTTTTGCAAGAACATTCACTAAACCCTTAGCGTCTTAGAAACGTTTATCTCATTCAGTTCATTTTTGTTTGCAAGCAAATTCTTGACTATATTGAATGTCTTTAATGACTTTTCTTTTGGCGAAGTGTGTTTGTGATCCTAAGGCCACAGAAAAGTGGTGATACTTCATACTAGCAGCTGCTTCAATGAAGATAATGTGCCAAGCAATGTCATGGTCAGCGGTTCTTAGTGGCAGGCGTTCTGCTCCTGCCTCCGACGTAGTTCAGGAGACTGGGACGTTGTCTGACCGCCTGAAATAGCCGCTGGCAAACCTTTTCTACTTGAAAAAATACTTCGAAATTTTTCCCTTCATCCGTTATGCTCCGACGTTTTCCAATTTGCACTTAACTTGTGTCGGCGCTGAAGAGTTCTCGAGTTTTGCGAACCACTCATTTCACGTGACGTTGCACACGCAAAAGATGGGAAGACACTTCACAGCAGCAACATATTGAGACTTGTCCGACGAGCATTCATCACNAGCCCGCAGTGAAAGCGTGCTCTCAAGCGTCTTGCAAANTATGCGCTTCCAAAACACATCGTCTTCGATCTGCGGAAATGTTCTAGACTGCTGATCGAGGCAGGGGCGTCGTCACTGGATCATTTTGCGNCAAAAGCCTTTCATCATTGCCCTAGATTAAATAATACTTTCGCGCGTCTTATTCGACAAGGCGTGTCTGTGCAATTTGTACGATATCACCACGCACAGGATTTGCGCAGTTTCAATGGAGAGGAACGTGTACATGCTGGAATCTATTCATTCAAAATCCAATTCTTTAATAAATTTTTCAAACTTTGCGCTAAAAGTTTTCTTTTCCATTGCAGAAAAAAGGCGAGATTTGAAAAGAAACCTGTCAAAAAACTATTTAATGCTTTTCTTTCGTGTTGGACTTTTTTCGGTGCCCTGGCATTCAAATATTTCAAAGTGTATTCTATCCCGAACAGAACACTGCAATATTAATGTTCTTATATTTTTCCTGTTTTTCGAGATGTTACTTTGTGCTTGTACTTTAGTATAACGATCCCAAACTCTAGTCTAGGCAGATACGGATTGCCAACTAAATGTTTCTATTGTCTAACACGAAGCAATGAAAGTTCAGTAGTGTCTGCGATACTTGTGGGATTGGCTGTTTAACACTTGATGTCAAGAAAAAGTAAGACGTTCATATGATTGTTCAACACGCTCTTGTGCGTTGCAAAGTTTTTGTTTTTTTATGAAACGAATCATAGTACAATAGGAAAAAGACGTTGTTTCCATGAGAAAGAATCACAGGTGTATAGATCGCGAATGATATAAGCAGTTTCAACATCTTGTAATCATGGATTGCCACTGGATACGCTGACTACGTAAAGTATTTAGTTTTAGAAAATGCCGTACCATGGTAATGCGAGGTTGGATTTATTTATTTATGATGTATTGATTTATTTCACACGTTGACGTTACATTTTGTTTTCGATGAGGTTATTTCACTTTGACGTAATGCAGAACAGTTTTAACTGACAAATGCAGACTTAGTCAATATTTCGTGGCGGTGCGGAAAGATGTGTTATTTTGAAGGAAATGTTTTTCTAATTATAGCGCAGTGTTTTCAATTACCCTCATTGGTTGTAGGTCGGTGGGAGATTTTTCCCTGCAAAAGTTGCAAAGAATTTTCGTTATGCCCACCACAGGCTTTGTGTGAAATACTTTCTTCTCCAGATAAAGAAGCCGTTTTCACGGTTATTGGAGAAAATGCTCCCTTGTGCACAAATTGTTTCCTGTTTTTGCAACTGGTTGCTCTCTAAACTATCCCCTTGCCTGGCATAGGAAGCAACAGAAACTTTTTTTCAACTCGACCTTTCGCCAAACGCCTTAAGTTTCCGAAGCATCGGGAAAAAAGCGGACTTGACCGGTTAGCTCAGGTTGTTACCGGCTGAATGAGGTGCGGGCATTTGGTTTGCGGTGTCCCACTTTGAAGCACAATTGCAACCATCTTCATCGCATCAGACTGCATCGCGGCAGCGAACCAAGCGCTTCACCGAAGCAGTTCAGCTGATGTTGCTTTCCTGCACAGCGGACTGAAAACATGTTACGTACCTTGCTTATGCTGACAGAGGCAGCGCTAGCACTCGTCAATCACGACGATGTTTCATCGCTGCTCTTGCGTTATTCGTTCGCTGACGACCAAGTCAATCAAGGTAACAACTGTTTTTGCAGATATCGACGAGTGCTCAGACAGCGGCACGAATAGGTGTGGAGCAGGAGGCAGGTGCGTCAATCTTCCAGGGTCGTACAGGTGCGACTGCAAGCGAGGATACCGAATGGGAAACGAAACTGTTGGACCGAACACTTGCGAAGGTAACACATAATGTTGGCGGTTATCGTGAAATTCGATGAGTTTTCAACCTTATTGAAAAAACCTATCAGCCAGAATGAAGGACATGGCTGGGTCCACTCCGGCAGTAAAATAAACTTGTGCCTGATGTGCTTTTGTTTTCTGTTTGAAAATCGTTTTCTTCTATGCGTTTTTAAAACTTTGGAGCATATTTTTGGATGATTGTATTTTCTCTGTTGCCCTCTAGGTGGCTATGTTTTTAGCTGGTTGCAATACACACGTGAAAGACGTAAATACTTAATATAATAAGCAGATAATTCTAAGCCGGGAAAGTTACCATTATTCATACATGCAGTAATGTACCATGGTCAGTTCATAATTGAAATTAACAGACACGTAAGGAAGTTACGTGCTTTAAGACATGTTGTATGAATCCCCTTGATAAATTAAACATTTTACGAAGCACTCATGTCTTGAAACCCTGTTCAGGCTTTTGAATTGCTTCATTTATAATCACTATCAGATGGAAGTTCGTGTACCACACTGCGCATTTCCAGAGGTTCATAAATTTTGTCTAACGCATGAGCATTCGTCAGGACGGTTCCGATTCGTTGGCATTGACAGTCGTAGTAAGGACGGTGCTTGTTTTTGCAGACATCGATGAATGCAACGAAGCGGCCGGCTCCCAATGCCTGTACAGATGCGAAAATTCACTCGGAAGTTACTCGTGCGTATGTCCTGACGGTTACACAATCAAAAGGTTTGGACGTGCTTGCCAAGGTTAGTGACGCAGGGTGTTGCGCGGGCTTTTACGTTGTCACATGCTTGCAATAACGTCAACGTTTGTTCCGTTTTTCGCATAAGGAGGACAACCTGTCGCTGCACCGACAAGGATCGCTGCAGACGTAAACCGTTGGTTTGACCGGTACCGGCCTGAAACGAGTCAAGTTTTCTGTCTCATTCAAATACATTTTCCGTTTCTTGACCCCCTGGTCTGTACAAGCGCACCGATGCTCGAACATGTAGCGTGAATGTTACTTCGTCTCAGCGCAGCGAGTGTTTGTTTTGCGGCATTCAATCGGCGTCGTTCACCATCCCAAGCTTTGTTGTGCTGACGAACTGCTAGTCTTTTGTGACGTATGGCTTTCTTTTTTTAGACATCGACGAGTGCGCTCAACAAACCGACAATTGCTCCGCATCTGAAACCTGTTTCAATACAAGGGGCGGCTTCAAGTGTGTCGATATAGAATGTCCAGAAAATTACGCCAAACTTTCGAGCAGGTAGGAGCGGTTGGGCGATGTCTCACCTGTTATTTCTTTGTTTGTGTGTGAGTGTTATCGGAGGGATGCGGTTGCACTGCTTTTCGGTTTCTGTGATTGTCGCCCTCGCGAAACATTTCGCAAAGACACTAAGAGCCCAGCGAATACCAAAGTTTTGGTTCAAAACTCGTGGAGGGTTGGTTCACTGCGGACAGAGTCGCTTGTTATCTCACCACTTGTTTTGTTGTTTATCTTGCATGTCACGCACTCTCTGCTGCGCCTGCTGCACAAATTGCACCGAAATGCCTGCGCGTGCGATGGATGACGACTTTTACGGCGTGTGCTTCCGGAATCCGTTTCTTGGATTGTCGTCGTAACACGAGCAGAAGATGCGCGAGGCAACGTTGTCGCAAGGCGAAAAACAAGCGGGCCTGCATTAAACTTCCGAAGCAGATCTCCTACCACAACATAACAGTGCGCAACCACACCCCCGCCAACAAACCCCTCTTTAGGATGAGCTTGTCCAAGAGCTATCCCGGCGATCGGCATTACTTCTTCCTCACAGCCGGCAACAAAGACCGGACCTTCCGGGTGACAAAGAAAAAAAGGAAACGAAGAATGGCAGGCATAGTTTTAACGAATAGGCCTTTGGCTGGACCTGGTGACTATGTGGTAGATATGACTTTGAAACTGTATCGGCGGCGACGTTGGACAAGTTTTATCTCCCGCTTGTATATTTTCGTGTCTGAATATGACTTTTAATGAAGCGTTGCTCGTCAGCACGTGGAACCACGGTTACTGAGAAAAGCTGTGGCTCCACCCGCTGGTCAAGTTGGTTGGTGTCGGCCGCCGTTAGGAGGCAACGAAAACGAGGGGCGTCACGGACAAAGATGATTTATTTCTTTCTTTTGTGAATAAGTTTCGACAACTGTTTCAGGGACATTGCAAGTGACCTTATCTGCAGCATATCTAAGACACGATTTGACAAAAAGGTCGCGTTCGTTTGTTTTTCTTTTTTTTGCACGTAAACACGCCATGCAGTATTGAACGTTTGTTGCTTGATTTTTGAAGCTAGTGTGCTCCCTGCACGAGAATGCTTTTTTGAGTAAAATATTGTTTGCTGAATTGCCAGCGAGCACGGATGAAACAGTGCGCGTGGACTTGCATCTTGCTCATACGCGGCGATCTTGACCTCGAAAATCGACGTAACTTGCTGCGCGACTCATCGTATCTTCAACCTTGCCCATTATGCAGTCGTAGTAGGAAGAAGCGTAGGAAGCCATTGTGACATTTTCAAGTGCCTTATTTGCTAGGATAACTGCATGTTTTGGTAAGCTAAATGGTGCATCGCCAATAGTTCAGTTAAAATTGTGCTCACATCAGACGGTCTCTTGATAAGCATGCCTTTGCCATTTTCAGGGCAAGGATGGAAGATAGTTTATTTAGAAGAGTTTAATGCGTGTACAGCTCTACTAGTTGTTGGATTAAAAAAAAAGTTTTGAGTCAGCAATTTAGTCCTACTATTTTTAGATGCTGAATATCGCCGACAGAAACGGTGAAACAGTTGCCTGCGAGGCAGCGTGTTCTACATTGATTTGTAAAACGCCTGTAAAAAGATTACCTTTAACATACGACGAAACCTCTGCTGGTGGCATCTCCGCTATAGCTTCAGCTTCCTTGTCTGTCTGTATTCAGTGTCTTGCTAAACCTTTATTTCTTTCCCTTTTGTTTACCTGTATTTAATCGTACGTTCTCACTGCTTTCACGTCAACATCTCTATCTACCTTAGTGTTATGTCTCAATGCAGCGAGTAACACGTTGCTAGACAACGCATTGCAGTTCTTCTTTTTGGGAAACAAGAACTGATGTCTGTCACAGAAACGGGGTGTTTCTTATCGTCGCTGATGTGCGTCGTTGTGTGTGATGTTTTCTGTACTTAGTTTTGATTTTTGTTGGAAATCCCTTGCTTTCTGACAAGCATTCTCGTAATTTCTGGCCACGGCAACCTATAATCTCAACCCTGGGATGCTTCTTATGCGCAGTGGGGCGCTGTACTTTAACCCATGGCCTACTCTGAAGCATTGTGCTGAAATAGGCGTTTTTTCTTCTCGAAACAAAACGCAAATATAAATAAGCCCACCGTTGGGGTTGCGGCCGACGTTGGTACAGACGCTGTTTTCTTGAAGTGTTTATGGTGACAGGGGTAAAAAAGAACAAAAAAGATGTATTTTCCGATTGCGCTTTGCTGTAATGTTCGCAACAGGCGTCATCGTTCCATTACTTTTCGGTAAAGCGACATTAACGCTAGTACTGCGTGCTGCAAGACCATGCAGGACACCTCTCACCGACAAGGAGCTTGGCCACATGCTCTCAGCTCGCGGTGTCTTTAAGCTCATCTTCGTGTATACAGGAAGTTCATTCTGCAAATTGTTTTTTTTATTTATTTCTTTTGACTTGTTCCAGTTCGCATCCTCAACCGTGCCTGCGAAGCTTTCTTTAACGTTACTTGTTATCTCTGTTGTCCGTGCATGCTTCGTGTTGTCGCAGAAACATTTTTTCATTAAAACAGGAGGCTTCCAAAATATATCGATTGCACATCATTGCACCATCGTCAAAATCGCTTCCATTCTGNTCACGAGTGGGAAGCTCTCCGGTGCTGGCGGTGTGTTGACGAAGCAAGTTACAGTCGCGCTCAAGAGTTAAATCTGGATTTTTNCAAAAAGTTTGGAAGATTGTGTCATGTGCTTCGTCACATTGCTTTTATGTTGGAAGAACATTGTTACATAACTGATGCTTCTATCACAACCTTCAGGAGTGAACTTTTTAATGATATGGTTGTCGTGGAAGCAAGAATGTTCAAAATTATAGCAAGTTTTACTGCTGAAAATATGAGTAAAAAAGGTGTTTTCAGGTGTGGACAGGTCAAAAATTATTATATTGCATGAAGAGGGATACTCAGAAAGGTAAATATCTGAAAAACTGATTCAGTCTAGACTGCAATCCATCAATAATGCCTTCCTCCACTTTTAAGAGGTCCCAATCAAGGTGAGGCTTTGCAAAGGTTTTTCTCTTAGTTTTCATGGAAGGTGCAAGCCTAAGCTTTCTGGCAAGTTTGTAGGCTCTGAGCCCAAATTAATCACTGAAACGACGTTTCAGGGTAGATGTACTGACATCTGCATCTGTGAGCAGCAAATCTGATTAAATCTTTTTGTTGAAAGTGCTGGATAAGCGCACTATCATCTTCATTGCAATGTGATCATCTCTTTGACTGGTGACCTTGGGCCTACCAGTGCTGCTCAAGTCCTGAAAACTATCAAACATCGTCAATCTGGCGACTGCCTGATGGATTAAAGTCTTGCTGAACTTCAGTTTGTCAGATATTTGCCTTACCCCTCTTCATGCAGTATAATAATTTTTAACCTGTCTACACTTGATAACCTTTTTTTGCCCAAATTTGCAGCAGTAAAACTTGCGATAATTTTGAACATTCTTGCTTTGAAGACAACCAGATCATTAAAAAGTTCACTCCTAAAAGTTGTAACAGAAGCATCAATTATGTAACAATGTTCTTCCAACATAAAAAACAGTGTGATGAAGCAAATGAGACAATTTTCTAAACTTTTTGCAAAAATCCAGATTTTAGGCAGGTGGTCTTACACTTTTCAGCGCGACCGTATACTCGTGAAAATGAAAAGGTCTGCTTGTTTGCTCCATGTGTCAAAACCAAAGGGTCTGCTTGTTTCGCCAATTTAATGCCATTTCGAAAAAATTCCGTAATTGCGAAACTGGTAACTTATGGCATGTCGGTAGAGACTACTGTCTTCTCCAGCATTGTTCTTGCCAAGTGCTGAAAAGCACGTGTTTTTAGTTTTAAGAATGGTACTTACATTAAACAACTCCGGCATTTTACCCGAGGTGGGTTATTCTTTCTAAATGCTGCCAACTTTGGCTTATATTCTGAAAGATTTCTCTCACATTTCACCCGCGTGTGACTTATGTCTAACAAATATAATTCCTGTCACTACCTTACCTATATTGCCTGCAACTCATCCTGAACACAACTCAACCTCATGTAAAAGACAAACGGATCAACCCAGTACATTAAGTTATGCACAGGAAGTGCTAAAAGCTGAAATATTCTAGAGTAAATACAACTTTGTTGTGAGGTCATGGGGAAAAAAGTGTGAAAAAGGGTTTCTGGATAACAGCCACACAGGACTGTCGCCACCCAGAACAACTGCCACCCGGACAAGTTCCACTTAGGACAACAACCACCCAGGATAATGCATTTTACACAATCAGCTTTGAGCGGCAAGTTCAGTTTACACTATCGCGTCGGGGCACGCAGAGGAATTCTCGCGGCATGGCGGTTGGAAACCACTGTTCCATCATATTATTACTTTAACATAGTGCAGCAAGAGCGAGTTGCAACATTGCTGTTGCTGCCATGTTACTTACTAATCAAAAGCCAAGGTAAAGCAATGCGCAAAACTAAAACGCATGGAACTTAATGTGTTGATGAGTGCATGGAATGAATACGATGCAGTAGTATGCATGAGAGAATTTTCCTGTGAAAAAATTGAAAAGGCTCATACAAACGTATGGTTTGTACTGACCTTAAGAATCTTTATGAAGATATAATGACATCGGTAGGACATTCTGCACGTAAAAGTATTAAAGTTGAAGTGAAGGTTCTTTAAAGTGGTCAGAGGATGAAGAAACTTTTGTTATGCACATTTGTGATTTCAAAATTTTTGATAAGAAAGTAGTACCTTGTGAAGTTGAAATGAATTTAATAAAAGTAAAGAATTCAATATATAGGTGGCAGTTATCCGGGTGGCCATTGTCCTAGGTGGCAGTTATCCCAGAACCGTGAAAATGAGTTCCATCCAGTCAAGCTATGTAGGAACAAAAATCGTGAGATTGCTTATCACTACTAACTAAAACATAAACCAATAAAAAACACGAAACTTCTTGCTTTGTTGAATCAAAAGTGTTATTACTAATAAATCAAAAATGGACGCAAAAGGTTTGAACCGGACCGCAGTTAAGGAAATTTCGTTAGGGAATTTCTTGATGACAGTTTCACAGCACTACGTTGTTTTTACTGAAAACTCTATAATTACTTTTGCCGACATGCACAGCAGCATATGCTGTTGGTTTGTTTTTCATGCATCATCAATACGAGAAGCCAAAAGAAGCGTTTGCATACAGGCTTTGTTGACTAATGATCACGAAATGGCCAACAAAAACATAAAGTTATCGATTATCTAAAATGTCCGCATGCTTATGTTGTTTAGGAGTTAAGCCCAAACGAAACAACCACTTTTTTTAATCCCACACTTGTTCTAACAAGCAAAACAATACTAACCTGCAACAATCAGACAGCGAGCTTAATGTGATGCATACCTGTGCAGTATTTTCCACAAACTGTACAGAGAAAATAATTTTTTTGTATGTGGATAATACATTGGAAATATTACCGATGCGTTAGCGTCGTTACTTCTTTATATTTCCGCCGCCAGGCTTTGCGTTTTGTTGCTTTGAAGTCTTGACAGACATTTTTGCTAATTTCGTGATTGAAAGCTGTATTTCAATTTGACACCTTGTAATTCGAGCAACTTCTACTTTATGCATTTGATTGCATAAAGTACAAATAATTTCCAGTTTGGATATCAACTTGGGACGTCATTGACAGGTGACAGCTCAGTATCATGGAGAAAAGGTTTCCATGAGTCTATGTTGTGGACTCCGGACATCGGCATTGTTTAGAAATGGGTTGATGGGCTGAAACTGCCTATGCAGACCGGCAAATTACCCCATATTTTCGTTTTGCAAAACTCTTTGGTTTGCATGAAAGAATTTGTAGCCTATGCACTATTTTCGTCGCTGTTCCAGTTGTGTGGAAAAATTTCTTCGTAGGCTTTCAAAGGTTAAGCCTGCGGAAAATTACTCACAGTGCAAATAGCGGCAACTGTTTGAAAAATTTAACAACTGCTCATTATAACTTGGACACTTGACCGAGAACATTATGTATTTCCTCTGGAAAGAATCGTTCCCTACTTGCCGATTGTTTAGATTATAACTTTATTGCACGCTCACAACCAGCAACATTAATTCATATGTCCATTGGCAACTTACCAAGGCTCGGTAATACTGACTATAGGATCTTCAAACGGTTGCGATCCAAAACCCCTACGAACTCTGCTTTTGCACGACTGGGTCACCTGCGAAATTCCGGGGCAGAATTTGGCCACACATTTCAAAACCACAAATGTTCACGGGCCATTACGTTTACAGTGCATTTGCAGATAATGAGGTGGTTCAAGATGAGACTATGTTTGAAGATCCAATCACGCATTGCGATGTCAACAAAAACGTTTATCAGCTCTTCGTCCCCAAACCGTTTGTAAATACTTTGAGCGGAGATGTACTGGAGCAATTTGTCAAAGTCAGCGTGGTTTACACAGTGTGCATGTATTGCGAGGTGTGTAATAGCGTATGATAAAGTTTTTAGAATACTTGGTTAAGTATAGTAGAACTATTGCTTTTGCATATTTAAGGTCATGCGACGTGGTCCTCTTCATTCTGTACTGTTTTACCGGGTGTGTATGTTGGGTGTGTGCAATGAGTCAAGTAGGACCCATTTGGCTCTGGATTTTTGAATTGATAAACTGTTATACAAAGATTTTAAATTTTTCAAAATCAAAAAATTCACTTCCCCAGTTGCAAGACAAAATATTATTAGTCTCTTTTACCTCGAAGTGGTTGGTGCTCAAGCATCACGCACTCAACATAATTTTGTAAGGAAACTACAAGTAACGCGAAAATATGCGGAACGCTAGACTATGCTGTCACTTGAAGGAGAGAAAAGAGTGCAAAAAAGTTCTAAGCTCGTAAACGAAGAGGCAGGCGAAGAAAATTTAACACGATGTTGTTACGTTCTTGTTGCAGAAACATGTTTGTGGCGTTCCGCGTCGCTCTCTCGTTTCCACCCACCCATACATTTGCCATTCCATAATTTAGAAATTGCTACAAAACAATAGCTGTGGCAGTACATACAGCCATCATCTCAGCGGGAACTTTCTTTGCTCTGAATATTTTTTAACCATTACTGCTAGAGCGCAAAGACAACTGAAAGTTTATTTTGTAGCATTTTGCGAAAGAGCTCATAAGTTCATGAATATCTGTCGAGTAGCAGTTCCAGCATTGCTAAACCAGTGAAAAACATTCACGTGAGAAGGGAGCTATGCTTTTTCCCATGAAAACAATTGAAGCAGCGCTAACAAGGTGTGCTATAGCATGGCGTGTTATAGTTACGTAGCTGGTTGCTTGTCTACAAAGGGCAGTTCAGCCGCTTGTGAAGTGTGAAGACAAAGTGTTTTAAAATATTTGGCTAAAACTGACCTCATTTCTATACGATTTTGGAACACGAGTTCATTTTAAACTAATAGTGTCTAGGCCAGTGGTTCTTAACCTGGGGTAAATTTACCCTTGGGAGCAGTGGCGTATGCAGAAAATTTTCATGGGGGGTTTCATTCAGTGGCATATGGTGGTCATCTGTATTTGGTGTGCGCTGTTTGTGACGTCACAATTTGATGTCATATTCATGTTTCCAAACCAACGTTTTGGCGAAGTTTGTTGACATAATATGCATATTCTTCTAC
>JGI24158J21664_10004100_pt1 | contig 18627 bp, 10 predicted proteins | sample Ectturendosymbi3_FD_21664 | JGI IMG/M metagenome (IMG submission 21664)
CTGTCTAATCTCAAGTTAAAGTACACGACAGTTTTCAAACATAACGTATTCACAACTGCATCACACACTCCAAAGTAAGCAGAAAGTCGGGTCCCTGCGCAGGACGAAGGTTTCATGACCCCTTCTCTAGTCTTGACCGCTTGTTTTCCAACAACTCAGGAGCAGTAAAATATCTTGCTTAAAAACCTTTGGTAACCCAACTAGTCTTCAACCTCATAGAAGTCACCTCCATCTAAAAAGCCACATAAAGACTTTTGTATAACTGGGTCCTAACAAATGCATTCAACGGTTGTAAACTCCAGTTCTAAATTTGGGCAGTATTTTACTGCAATTAAAGAGAAACGTAGAAAATGCTAAGAATGTACAAATACATAAAAATATATTTTGGTATTTCGAGCTAAACAAGCTGTTGCACCAGGGCAACCACTTGCGAAACCAATATGATACACGCAAGTCCGAAGCCCAGCATATTTTTGATTAGTATTCACTGTATAAGCTATCATTTAGCGAAAACAAAAATCAAACAAACGTATTAGTCTTGAACTTGCGTAATAATATGGGTCCGTATTACATGAATTACTTGCACGTTAAATTATGTTAAGCTATTACACGTCGTACCGTTACGCGTCCCAACCCAAGGTACACAAAGTAAAAACACTTTTTTCATCCCAATCGAAACTTTGCAGATCCTTAGAGAATCCGTTTACTCTGCATAATGTATGCATGGGATAAGCAAGACGTTCAGGACGGTGAAAAAAGTTTTGAATGGTGTTTTCAAACTATGATGTCACGGGCTCACATTTTTATGACCCGGACCGACCCATACCCATCATGACAAAACCGTAAAACAACCCGTACCCGTAAACCCTACCTAAATTCTGGCCGGTACCCTGCTCATTAAATAGCAGTGTCTATAGACACTGACAGCTACTTTGCCTACTATGTGCTGGAGCTATTTTGCCTTCCATGTACGCAAAGGAGTCGATTGTTTACGAAGTTTGGATAAAGACATAGCACGACAAATATCTTTTCTATCAACACTTGCTACTAATGTTTGCTACGGAGTCTTCATGAAATTAAGCATTTACATATTTTTATGCTGTAGCCAAGCAAATGACTGTAGCAAGTAAAAACAAGTAAAGACTTACTTAGCAACAAAACACATTAACAATGGGGGTCTCGTCGGTTTTGCAGCACTTCCACTGATTGGACAGCAGTTTTATAGGCTCGTCCCTAAATCCAATTATGAATTGTAGAGTACTATGAATGCAAACTAGTAATATTGTACTCACAGTGATTCAGTTTCACAGAATTAAGCTTCGTAAAAACTATTACCTGTCCTTCGTACACTGCAAACCAACACTACCACACTGCACCACCACAGATCCTTCAGTCCACAACACAACGAACACACAACACAGGATGTACATTATGCGTTGGTCGGTCACAAAGCTCCGAAAATAATCTAAGGTCCGACACAAGTTGCACCAGAGGACGATGCTAACGACAACTGACGTCACAAAAAGAAATTTCTTCCACACCCACGTACGTGCTTCAAAAAAGTGAGCGGAATGTAGCCGTACCCAAGAAACAATAAATGTATTAACTGACGCATGAAAACCTCCCGTTAACCGCCATTTTAGAGGCCCATGTCATCTCTATTTCAAACACGTACATCTGTGTTGTTTGCTGAGAAAAACAACTTATATAGTAAAAGTTGCTTTTACAAACAACTCCCGAATCGCCAACCCCGTTATGAGATTCAGTTGAGTTTTTTGACTGTTTCTCTGACTTGCAATCTAATATGCGATACCGTTCTGTAAGTTACACGCCGAAATTCGGCAAACACAAACGAGAACAATTTCGGCATACACAAGCACGGAATATTGCAATCAGTGAAGAAAAAAGAATATTTTTTTATATTCACCAAGCGTAATAATTTCCCGAAACTATATTACTGAAAAAAATGACAATCAGAACAAATTTTCACCACCTGCTAACCAATACACTGCTGTTGAGAATCCCAGTACAACGATTGCTCTTGTGAGGATTGTCATCGTACATCGCGCCGCGCAATAGCTTCCAGTTCGGTAATGTCTACCTTTTAGTTCGTGGCTGAAATATTCATAAGTTTTATTCATAAGTGTGTCCTGTAGCGTAATATGCATAAGTGTGTATTCATAAGTGTGTCCTGTTGTGCACCGTTCGAAAAAATCAGCACACTGTTGGCACCATAAGTCATTTGGCAATTCGGCGCCAAAGTTTGATTTAAGAAATCATGGCGTTAATACTGTTTGATGCACGAGGCAAGTTTGGGGCTACAGTTCTCACTGCACCACCGCCTTTTACGCCTGTGCAAGCTGCAAGCCTAGGTTGGATTGAGTTCTTCAGCCATGAAAAGCAATGAATCCAGGTGTGGAGAAGCGATGGGAAATTGGGTGTTTCCACTATGGCAACCCCCTAATAAACCATTTATCTTTCTGATTTCCACATGTGAAGCCTAATTCAGCTGCAACAAAATCAGGCCCGTAACCAGTGGGGGCTTCTCCCCCCGTGGAAAATCTTTTGGGCATAGTTGAAAACTATTGGACAGTTTGAAAATTTTGGGCCCCTCTCAGAAAACTCTTCGCCACCCCTGGTGTCCCAAGCTGGTTACGGGCCTGAACAAAAGATCCCCTACTTTTTGACCTACCTTAACAGTTGCCGAAGATCTAAATCAAAGGTATGAGTGCTAACAAAATGTGAAAGTACCAGAGTTGAAAGCGAACGTGCTTAATATAATTTGCGCAGCAAGCATTAACTGCCGCTGAAAGCTGAATGCGAAGTTTTCGCATTACGTCGGCGACAGAAAAACTGCCTGACACTGTGACCAACGCACATTTAGCTATCAGTAAACACCAAAGTTGAATTAATTGCGTGATTTTAATCTAATTAGAATTGCGAAGGCTCTTAAATTTTTCAGTAACATTGCAGTTACACAACAAGAAAAAGTCTCAATTGCAACTGAAACAACAACCATCGAATAAAAATGTGCAATAATTACATTCAGCTCAATTTGAAATGATCATTCATCCAACCCTCACTTATAAATCATCTAAATCGCACGAACGCGGGCGCATGTGCTGGAACATTTCGGCGCTGACTCGGCAAAACTGCAGCAGGTTACACGGCAAGTCTTTCCCGGGTTTTATATATGCGTTTGTTCGAACTCTGAAGATTTCGAAAGCAAAATGGAATTGCAATTAGGACAGAGATTTTCGAAAATCGCAACTACGGTACACAAAAACAAAAAGTACCAATTACAACTATGACTTCAGTTACATGAAAACTGTGGTAAACACAGTTTAACAGTGGTAAACACAGCAAGAAAACCTGCGCTAAAAGAATAATCATACGTAACAGCTTTGGGTCCGGATCACAAGTGCCCCAGGGGCATCGGAAACTTAGTCCGGATCACAAGCGCCCCAGGGGCATCGGAAACTTAGTCAAAATGACCCTAATCGAGTCAAGAGTCACGTAGCGACTCGAGTGACTATAATAGGGGTTCGCTGAAACCTGCGATTCGAATCACGCTATCGTTTCCTGTTAGTAAGCATGGGAATTAGCCTAACTAATAGCAATCCTTAACTTAGGCGCAAACTTATGCAACCGTGCCCTCGAAAGCGTACGCTCTTCGTCACACGTCTCTTACTGCAATCGCGACAGTTTGAAAGACACGAAATAGAAATGTCATGTCTTTAAACTGACTTGCAAATATCATTTTTGGACACACTTATTGTTTCACTATTATGCTTAAACGATAACTGAGAAACACTAACATACGTGAGAAGATCTTTTTCGGTGTTCTCGAAGCTCTTAGCTGTGGTCATCGCTGGAAAAATCATGCCGTGGACAGACATGAAGAAGAACATTCCCAGTCTAAGTCAATAAAAACAAGTAACCATTTTTTGAAGGACACGCCAACCAAGTGAACTGTGGCCCAACCGCATGCCGGACACATGATAAAACCCTGCCTGACCTTCTGTAGGTATTATAATGATTATTTGGAACATGTGATTTCCAAGCCCCAAAACTGAAAAATTATTAACGGTATTTTTAGACATTTTGTTTTCACAATTGATAAAAAACAAGATCAGTCGAGCGCGAAAAAGTTTTTACTGCAATCTAACTCTTTATCTTCTGACATAAATTCCAAATGTATCATTCAGTTGCAGTGCGTGCATAAATTCCTATCATTTGTGAAACTCCACTTTCAAAATTTTTGTAAAATGAATAGACCCACCTGAATCTTTAATCTGGGCTACAGAACTACCATGGCAGGCAATTTAGCAGAAAGCGTTTGAGGTTTGTGAATGCTCATTTTTTAGAAATGGTTATTGTTTCTTACTTCGCCAGTTTGCACGATTTAGGGCGAGAACTTTGGCAATCAACAAATTCGGTTCTACAAAGATTGCATTCAGCCAAAGCTTTCATACATGGTCCTTCGAATTGCCATATTATTCCAGCGATGAAGAAGGTAAGAAAAACCATTGATATTAGTTGATGTATTCGAACGGCGGAAAGTACGTAGGCTATGTCAGGGGCGCAACCAGCTCTTCATTTCGGGGAGGGGGGGGGGATTTTCATGAACTTTCATCGTGCTTATTCAACCGTAATACAACTTTTGCGCAAACAGTCACAGATAAAGTTCTTTTCGTAACATTTCCGAAAATGAGAACTTTTCACTTTTAGTGAAGATGCAGACCGAACGATTAGGACAGAGTGAAAAGTAGTAGCCTAATACAAACACCTGGTTATGTACTCAACTGGTGCAGTCATGGCTTTAGTGTAGCAGATGCATAGGCTACTAGTAAAGCTGCTTAACTTTTCGTGTTGGTTTAGCAAATTCATCAAATCCTTTATCTAGATCAGTGGCATTCAATGTGGGCGAAATCGCCCCCGGGGGGGGGCGATTTTATGTGTTATTGGGGGGATTTTGTGATTTACCAGATTTAGGGGCGATTTCAGTTTCCAAGGGGGCGATTTGTGCAGGTTAAAATATACTAAAATTCTGAATTGATTCCAAAAATAAAAACTAGATTTGCCAATTTGGAACCAAATCGTTTAATGCACTTCTGACTCCATGGTTCGTAACAAAGGCTATAAAGCATAAGGTATAAGACTGGTGATGTAAAAATCAAACTAACATTGCCCTGTGTAATGGTTAACTGCATTAACTATCTAATAAGGCTGCCGGATGAAAATTGCAATATAAAGCCAAACAGTGCATGAAAAAAGCCAAACCGATCATTCCAAGGCCAGAAAAGAGCCAAACTTTGTTGGTGGTATTCGTTTTCCTTTGGCACAAAAATCCACCTAAATTATAAGTATATGACTAAAAATTTTCTTCAAAATTGAGATTACAAGTACTGTACTTGTAGAGTCGCAGACCTGTCTGCACGTTTTGGGCTTGCATAGTGCTTACAACCACTGATGGCATTTGACCGGTTAGCAAGAACCTGTTCTTGGAATTTCTTTAATCGCTAGATCCGGTTGTTGGCTTACGTCAGGGGTTCTCAATTTTCCCCATGAACACCTTTTACTTCTGACTTATTTTGGCAAACCTCTCAGGCTCTCATAAACCTGTTACTAACTTTTAACAGTGAAAAACGAGACGAAAATTCAGGAAAATAACTAAATAAATATTATCCCTTGCTAGTCTGAACCAGTTGGCAACACAAAGATCAACCTTGCACTTATATTGGGACAACCAGCATGGTTTCCCTCTAGAGACTGTGATAATGAGAGAACCTGTTGTTAGTGAGTCCTGTAGAGCGAGAATCTGTTCTTGAAAAATTTGAATCTCACCACTGCTTGCAACACAGTTCACGCATTTCCAGTGATAGCGTAAAAAACTTATTTTCAATCACTCATCCCTCAAATCTTATCAACATGAGAACGCGGGGGATGTTCTAATATAGCATTTATCACAAACATTTTGCAAAAGGTTTCCGAAAAAATGGAATAGTAAATATTTTTAGTCAAAAAGCAAACGAATTTTTACGGCCAATCAACTTCAGAATAGGCCAGAAGATGGCCGGGCGATTGAACAAAAAGGTTGAAGACCACTGATCTAGATTTTTGAAACTTCAGTTGAATGTAGGCTATTTGCTGTGAGATAATTTATGCAGACGATATTGCGAGTGGTGAAGTTGTCAGACACAAGAGACCGGTACGAATGTTAGGATATACTTAATCACTGATACTATTGTTTTAATCGTAGATGCAAGGCTTCGTCTGCCAACTGAAACACCGTTGAAAAGAACGCAGCAGGAATGCAACTTTAACTCTATTATGAATGGCTGGGCCAAGCTCGCCACATGTGGGTGGGCTCGCCACTTTTGCCCTAAACAACACCTAATAACTTTGAGGCTCTTGTGAAATTCGAATTCCCTTACACAACGTTAGAGCTTGGCTGTGAAACCCCAGCAACGGTTTAGCACTGAACATAAAATGCAAAATTTTTTAAACAGTAACCCCAGGCAAACGTAAAGCTAACACAGTGTGAACATAGTATGCTATTTCTGTCGCCAGGCATAGTCTACTGGCTGCAAACTTTCAAACATTGCTCCACTGGTGTGATGACAATACTGTATTTATTGTTAACGTTTCGAGAGTCCATGCAAGCTCTATTCCTCAGAAGATAGGCAAAAAACAAAATGAAAGCATACGCACACACTCCATTTCTGAAAACTTTCAGAGTGGTACACGAACAAAAGGATAGAAAACTGCCTTAGAAATACCAACATTTTAAACGATCTCCCTTCCAAGTTGTCACAATTCAAGCATATTTGTGGTTACATACCAAACATTTACGAAATTGTCGATCAGATGACTTGTCTCAAGATAAATCTTGTAAGGAGATAATTTGCAAGTAGGACAAATAAAAATTAAAATAAGACTTTTCTGAAAAATTATTTGAATACAAAATTGCAACTTTATTCTTTGAAAGTTTGTGCAAATGCCAAAATTGCTAAAATTTCGGGGGGGGCATTTGCCCCCCCCCCGGTTGCGGAGTAGCAAGGAGTCGGAGCTTTTTCGCTGGAGTCGGATTCCTAAGAACGCTAGGAGTCGTTTTTTATCCGACTCCGGAAGTCCAGTAAAATCATTTTTTACATCGCATTCCTCAGTTAGGAATCCTAACTCGTGCCTGTTGAAATCATATCATTTCTTTTGAAAATTTTCTTGAAACAGAGAATTGGTGCTGTGTACCACGATTTCCACTAATTGCTAATTGCTACAAAATTGTTGACAGCCAAACTTCATTCACGTTTTGTTAAGTAGTCCGAGTCGGAAATTTGGGAAAGGTTGGAGTTGGACATTTTACCTCTGACTCCGCAACCCCTGAGCGCAAGATGTTTCAACTGTCTTTTACATATTGTTTTTTTGGATAGTACACGGTATTTCACCGATCTGTCAACCAATTCCAGAGTCGACATTATAGCTTCACGAAAACTTTCGTTTTTCAGATTCTGAGCAGGCCGAAAAAGATGCTTTGAAAAATTTTAACGATTCCTTAACCCGGCAAAACACAACTGCTAGTCCCGAAAATGTTCCAGGAGACGATGATACTGTGAGCGACCCAGACGATTACTCCGGATCCCTACAAAGAGGCGACAACGACTTATCAGCGGTAGGGCATGACGGCGAAAGCAGCGACAAGATCAAGTTTGCTGGAAGCAGTGAGGACGAACACAAACAGGAGTCGCAAAGACAAGATGATGCTCCGCCAGAGCAGCAAGACTTACTTGCGCCTAACAACAGTAATGTCACAGATTCTGGTTCGCCAGCAAATAACCAAAGCTCCACTGGCGATGATATGAAAAACGAACCACAAAACGAGCAAACAGAAGGTAAATCCGGTCAGATGAGTGATGAAACATCCTCAAGCGGGGCAGAGCCAGTAAGCAGCGGTGCTGAAGAACAAAACGCGGAAGAAGAAAATGAAAGCGCACCCATGACAAACACGACCACAAGCGGCGTGTTGTTGGACGACAAAGAAGCTCAAGAGGGCGCGAAAGCGCATGACACAGCAGGAAAGCGCGAGGAGAATTCCACGAAGGTGGGCAATCCCCAGATGGAGGGACCTGGTTCTAAAAATGTTAACAATACAGACTTGGACGCAAGCAACAAAACTATACCTGTCGATATTAGCCCTCCGGCGTCGGACGATGTGTTGCATTACGACGAGAAAGTAAGCGCCGGCATTTTGTTAATTACAGCGGTTTTGCTTATTGCGCTGACAGTCTGCGCTCGCAAGCAGGGCTACTGCCGCTGTTTTTCAAAATACGATGCCGACGAACACCGGAGCTTGGCTCGATCTTACCAAGAAAACGACGGACGGCGACCGAGTTACAAGAACGACGCTTACGATCCTCTTTGATCGAAGCTGCCTGGCCGAGAAGCGGTGGACTTGTAAAGATTGCGCACAGGCATCTGTTATAATTTTTGCTGTTTAATGATTCTAACTATACTGGCTCTGCGGACATATGCACAGCACGCTTCTTGTCAATTTAAACACAACATCAGCGTTGTAAAATGTAGAGTGCATCAAGACTGAAACAAAAAAGACAAGAGTTCTGCGATATAACAAACTAAATTCAGCTTCTCGTTGGGGGTGTTGTTGTATAACGAGCGATGCTTTTGAAAGAACTGAAACAATGCGTAAGACGTCTTTGTGGTTTCTGTGGCGCTGGGACTGGCGGTCGCTTTTTTGTACAACACGTAAATGACGATCAAGCGTACAGTATTTCACGGGGAAGGCGACCCGAAACAGATTTTTATCACACAGAAGAAGGAAAGCACGTCCCCTTTCAACCGAAAACGACGAATATTATTACAAAATAAAAGATGATCAAACCTGAAAAAGGCGCTTCTGTCAACTTTTGAAATGCTTCAGACTCGACAAGATTTCTAACCAGAGACTTCTATGGTTAGAAACGTGAGAAAACAGTACAGGAACATTGCGGAGGTAGCAGCTTAGGGGCCATAATGATTGTTTGAAGCTGAATTGCGCAAGCGAACGGTAGTGTCAAAAAGCACACAGTTAAAATGCAGAACGATTTAGTAACCCTTCAGGGCAGTACAATGCCGTGTTCATTCATTTTCACACCTTCCCGCTTTTGCTCTGGGGAGGGTCAGCACCCCTAGAACTCTAAATACCTCACGTTTTGTTCCTCGTGTCCAAGCGATATTAGATAGGTCTGCAGGCTATTCCAGGCCTAAGATTTGGGGGCAAATGTATTTCAGGGGAGCAAAATTTAGGGGGCACAAAAAATTTGGGGGACATTGCCTCCGATAGCCTCCTGTGGCTACGGACCTGGAATGGTCCTTGAACGATCTCTGGTCTACTTTCCCGTGGGTGTAGCCAGTAGGGCTTGTCGCCTAGTCCGTCCTTCCTGGGACATTCCGGACACATGGCCCAACCATTGTAGCTGGGATCTTTCTAGTCGAAGGGCTTCGGCATTCAGGGCTCTACGGATTTCACATCTGCGCACTTTGTCGGGAATTGTTACAACATGAACTCCACAAAAATCCCATCTTTGCCGCTTGTTCTTGAGACAGCATTTTTTCAATCATTACCTCCAATATTCATGACCACAGATGAGGACAGAAACAGACTGATTTATTGCATTTAGCCTCGGACCACAGCACACTGGGAGCAGTCTGCCATTTTATATTACGTCAAAACCTGCAGCTAAGTTGTGCGTAGAATAAACGGAGTTAAATTTTCTTGAAAAGTTTTGTGCAGGGCACACAAGCCATTGTCCAAGTGCTACGCTCTGGCTGTTGGGTTCGTTAGCTGTTATTTATACCAATACCAACATTGGCTTTGTTCACTTCACTCACTTGGACAGCAGGGCCGGACTAACCATTAGGCAAACCGGGCAACTTCCCGGGCCTCGCGCTTGAATATCAAAACACTCTTATACTGTTTTTTCATGTTTTTGGGTGTTCACTACGCGTCAAATTTTGTAGAGTTTTTTGATGACTGCGTTTAATACATTGGTTAAGGCAGAAGTTGGCAACCTCTTTTAAAAAAAGAGCCATCCTGCAACATCTTCCAGCAGATATGACCGGTCATGAGCCACAAAATGTTATACCGTTTCATTTTTCATGCGATTTCATAGGGGCATAGGCTAAATTGTGATCAAATCGAATCTAATAATAATTATCAAATGCAAATTTTATTTCCGAGTTTTTTCAAATCCAGAGAGCCATTTTAGAGTAGGAGCTAAAAGGCCGCAGGTTGCCGACCCCAGGCTGGAAACTGACAACTTTGCAATTTGCAGCCCTCAACGCCAGTTTGGACCAGCAAAAAGCTAATCTTGATCACAGCGCCGGAAAATATATAGAATGGCGAATGTATTTGTTTATTGTGGAAAACGCGCTGCACTCTGCTTTTCCAAATACTGAAACTGCCCTTCGCATATACTTGTGTCTCATTGTTTCCAACTGTACAGGAGAGCGGTCTTTTTCTAAGTTGCGTAGAATTAAAGTTCAGTTGGGCAAGAAAAACCAAGCATGCTGTCTCTGATCAGCATGGAATTCTTGGAGATACGGACCTGAAGACAATGATCAGCGATTTCGCGTTCAAAAAATGCGGCGTCATGAAACATTTCGTAGCTGATTTTTTCAAAAAGCACACATTGACAGAGACCAGGGTCACTTCAATAAATTCGTTCATAAGTATTCTTCGCAATCTAACCCTTTTGCAATTGCGGTATAATGCGCTGACGTAACAATTAGTTGCGAAGTGCTTGTGATCGTGAGGGTATCAATCTTAGATGAAACAAAGCCCTGTTATCCACTAGATCACAGAACAGTTAATAAGTGTAAATATTGCAAAGCACTCATCGCAAAACTTCAGTCACGTAGCACGGTTCAAGTTGCTTTGGCGTAATATTTCGTTGAGAACGTTTTTTCTAAACGGTGTACGTTTTGATCTGCGAAAAAGTGTAGACATATCTTTCCTCAATACATATGTGAATGGACGATTTGTGCAGTGAAGATGGTCAAAGAGTCTATGACAAAGAAGATTGTTGTGTAGTCAAAGTGTCACGGCAACAAAAAGATCTTTTTTGTGATACAACTTTCTGTTTTGAACAAAGTAACCGCATACGAATCGCTGTACATGGTCACCACTTATTGTCTCGGAAGTGTAGGTTGTCAAATCGTATCAATTTTGACGTTTTTAACCGGTGCTTTTGCAAAGTTGAAACGAGGGCACGTGAAACGCGACGCAGTTGTGTTTAGCGTTTGGGGGCCTCGCATTCATTCAATCCGGCGCTGCTAGACAGCTGCATCTCATTGATGCAGTGAACATTAGAGTTCTGAGACTAAAACCGCACAGACGCGCCAAAAATAGTGAAATTATAAAAAACAATAATAACAATGTAATGCAGTAAAATTAATAAAAACACGAAAATGTTACAAAACGAAAAAGTAAATCAACTTAATGCAACAACAGGAAAATTTGATATCAACATGATCATGAAGTCAATTGCCACATTGTGACAAAATCTATTTCTTCAATTCCAGTTGCGAATGAGGCTAATGTCTTATATTTTATAATATATTTAAGAACTAAACCCATTCAAACTTCTCGCTAATTCCTCCTCCATCTCTCAACTTCGCTCCTGTCGTTTTATCGCCTAGAGCAGGGGTCTCCAAACTACGGCTCGCGGGCCAAATCCGGCCCGCGAAGCCACTTGATTCGGTCGTAAAGACATTTTGTCAGTGAAGAAAAAATAATATAACCAAGGTTTTTTTAAGGAAAATGTTAGATACCCGGTATGGACCTGTAGGGTCCAATTTTCTCTGATTCTAGGGACCCGAAACGGGTCCCTAAAACACCTTTAAAAAAGCCTGATATAACCTATTTACGAAAAATGTGTTAATTCGTTAGAATGTAACATATCCTGAAACAATCACATTACTTGAGATGTCCGGCCCTCAAACTGTTGTGCAACTGCTTATGTGGCCCTGGGACAAAAAAGTTGAGAACCCTGGCGTAGAACATTTTTCGAACAAATATTGCCGTATATTATGGAAAACAAGAGGCAACATTATATTTATTTTCACTCTGACCTAAAAACAAAGCGAAAATTTCACTCTCGCAAATACAAAGAGTACGAAGATATAACTTGATAAGGAAATGTAAGCGAAATATCACCCGATAAAGATTACATGAAAATATTGAGGGTACCAGGCACGAATGTCATTTTTAACTAAAATACGCACATTTCTCGCCGATTTGACACTTCAAAGGTTAAATAAAAACGCAGCAAATAAATTGATAAAATGGGTAAGTTTGAAGAGAACCTGATTAAATTGGAAATTCTGTACGAGCAGAATTCAAGCGCCTGTGAGCGAGAGTGGCTTTTTGTGACAACGAACGAAGACATTGCATTACTACCTGGTGGACTTTGTTTTTTGTCGTCATACTTCGAAAAGCCTTGCTTGCCTTGATGATATATTTCAGCATAAGCCTTCTAACTCGAATTCAACCAAACGGGATATTTCCCCCCTTGCGAACGACAGGCGAGCACACTGAGTGGTACGTGCTTGACCTGCAGCGCTACTGAAGACGTCTTTCGAAGTTTTACCAACTGCTTTTGCAATTTTTACATTTGTCATTATCAGTTAGAAGATGGAGCACTACAGCATAATATCAATTAAAAGCGAACGCTGCAGGAGGCAGACAGGATGGCCCGGCGCGTCTTTCTAGCGTTCAATAAAAGTATAACTTCACAAAAACACCAATTCCGCAAAAAAACGAGTTGAAGATCATCTTGAAAAGCGACAGCATCATTCAAGAGCACTTCATCAAACAACTTAAATTATCATCCGCCGACAAAGCAGCCAATCGCAAGTCGGCCAGCTTTATTCTGACTGAGGAACACGCATAATATACTTCTACCTTACGAGATATTTCTTGAATAATAAAGATCATTTTTTCTTCGCTGATTTGTTACGAACCTAAATTCAAAGTCGCAACGTTCACTTTAATTAAAAACTAGTTTTGAACGAAGATCGACGGTGTTTCTGGGGATTCACGCATTACTGGGAAGAAAAATGTATTACTGGGAATATTCAGCGCTGGACATAGCGGAAGAACGTACGCCAAGTTTTTTTGCCTCGCGCCGTACCCACATACTCGAACAACAGTTACTCGACACTCGAACAATAGCTACTCGACGCGCATCCGAATCAAACGTTTTCACGCGCACGACGTAAGAACATTGCAGAAAAATTCATCTTCGAAACTTTTCGACGAGTGCCGCAACTTTCTGCAGCAAGTAACAAGCAAGATGTTCGGTGTGTTGGAGTTTTGTCCGGGACCAGCAGCCACGAACAGTAAGGACTCCGTGGATCGCGATCGGTAGTCAACCTAAGCCGCGCACGTCATGTTCTTTTCTATCGAATTGAGTAGCATGGGTGTACACCAATGGTGCACAACCTGCGGCCGCATGCGACCTTCGACAATGAAATTTGCGGCCGTCCACATAAAATTCAAAATATAAGATTTGGCAGCCGTGCTGGCGTGTATTGAAGCAAAACAAACGCAGACACGATGCGTAACAATCTGGATGGTGATGTAGCAAAGAGTTATAGAACGAATACGCATTTATGTTTGAATGTGTTCTGTGTTAGTTGGCACTTGGCAGTAACCTATTCTTTAATTAAACAAAAATATAACTCGAACTCCTTGGCGGCCGTACTTCAAATAAATAAAAGTAATGCGACCGGCAATAGCAAAAGGTTGCACACGCCTGGTGTACACATTAGGACGGCGGTAGACATATGGTGGGGCCAATATCGTTGCGCAAGCATCAACTTTCTGCACAACTGCAATGGAAATTAACTTTCAAAACCCAGCCACAATTTATCTTAACATAAAAATATTTCCTTGCTTTCGACGATTATATGGATATGCGACGATAAACACAGAACAATGTTTCGATGGGATTCATGATTGACCTTTAACATGGATTGATAAGAAACGGCGCATGATGGTAGAGCATTTACAAAGTTTCTCATTACTATAACTCTTAGAATCAAATCCATTTAAAACATTCAAACTCTTTAACTTCGCACCATACGTCATCATCAGAGAGAACATACACTGACTGAAAAAGTTGTGGGAACTCGGAAAGGCGATAACACATCTGAGCGAATATTGGTGAACAAACGACGCGCACCAGACACAGCAAGTGCCGAAGAACTTGGATTAACACTTCGGTCGACGATGCCACTATCAAAAAGAGGCATTTTGTGTTTGCACTCCTTCCGTAGCTCCCATGCGAAACAGCGCGACCTTTGACCTCTACTCAAGCAACGTGACCGCGTACTATCTTGTGACAAACATTCAAGTGGAAAGCTTTATAAAATGGAACAATTGTAACTCTTCCAATTGAGATCTTTGCACAAGCCTTCTCCCGGTATACCTCTCCTGTTCGGAAACGAAACGCTGAACTTGTTGCAAAAGTTCGCTGCAAATGGCGATCTTTTTATCCAGCAGCGTTCGGCTACTTCAGAACGTAATTCGTTTCAGCACAGGCAGAGCCCACTCCCCCGAAAGCGTGATCTTCCGCCAAAATCTCGCCTTCCGCCAGCGCGTTCTGGGACGAACCTGACTTGAGCGTCAGAGACGCGCAGAGGTCGTCGACCAGCAACGAATGGCAGGCGAGCTGGTAACGTATCGACGACATGTCGGGTCGGACGGATGACCAGCCTTTGCCGTAGACGAAGAACGGGTGTTCTACGGGCGCTTCGACGGTGATCTGCACATGAGACCACGTTTCAGCCTAAAGTTGAACGCGGCGTCACATCGAAAGAACAACTTGACCATTGTAAATGTAACAATTATTCACTACAACAATTATCTCCAGAATTTCATTGTCAAGTTTTTCAGCTGCGAAGCACACGCAGTATTTCGAGGTTTATTCGTAAGTGCGACAGGGCAGTATTAATGGACATCAAATTTTAAACTCTTCAGAGTGTAGTTACATGGGCAGTGGGTAGAGTATAGTGACCATAAATGTACGGCACGTTCATAAAAACTTAACGCACAAACGGAAGTTATATTTTCATCAGCTACTGGTCAGAAAAGTGCGCACTCGAATGAGCGGTTCTTGGAACGAGCGACGCCTCGTTTTGTGTTGAAAACAGTGCTAAAAACGTGGTGGTGAAATAAATCACTGCGGCGATGTCAATGATCAGATTAGCCACTGCTGGATGTTTTGCTTCCACACAGTCACTTGGGTTAACACCCGGTCACAGGTGGGCGTGCCCCAACTCTTTGCTTTCGCGATTTAAGCTTTGACGAAACCTCCAAAAACAACATTTTTTTATTTTGTGATTAGCAATCGCCGTAGTCACGGCTTAAACAAATAAGCCCCAACAGGCGCAAACCTCGTATGTTCGACGAGGTAGGTAAAACATTTAAGTTAAAATGAACACAAATTACGTTAATCTGACCAAGACAACTGTTTCCTTGCAAAACATTGAAAATCAACGTTATCGTGCAACAATATCTTCTCATCACTGGTTGATGTTTTCAGCAAATTGTAACTTTACACAGCCACCGTGTATCACAACAACCACTTCTACTCCAGAAAACAGAGATCAGTCTTTTGTGCGGTGTTGTTTTGCAAACATCAAGTTAAAGGAGCTTTTCAGACTTAACCTTCCTTATAGTGCAAAAAAACTTGTTAAGTTTGAATTGTCAGAGATGAAGACAAAACAAAATATTTCAACCATCACTACCTTTCGAGACCACCAGAGGCGCCAAGAACAGATATCAATGCAACACCACACGACAACGACTGCTCTGAAGAACATTTTCTCTACGAATACCTTCGGGCCATACCAAGCATTCTGCGTATGTAATTTTAAACAAAAACAAGCGAAAAACTCTTGATAAGAAGATGTTCTAAATCACAGCAATTTTAGGCTTATTGATGAAGGACTTACCGGAAGTCTTTCATCACCAACAACGAAGCACAAAAGCGCCATCGTCCTTTCAGGGTTTACATCCATCTTCACCACTCGACTCGAATCCAATTTTAAATCAGGACTTAATTCAGTGCTTCGTTCGAAGTCTTCTATTGATAAGTCCTGTACGCATTTAATTTCGCCACTAGCAAGCTGAATAAGAGCTCCTGAAAAAAAAATAAACGAACAAAAAATTTGTTAATTCCAGGGCTTCTCTGAACGACAAGTCACCGATGCAGTTGCTCTAAACCTTATCGCTGAAGGAAGCCAAATCGAGACCTACGATTTTCTTGAAGAGCCTCACTAAGAAAATTTCATCGCAAGCTTAATCGACACGTTTTGTTTTCTAGCAGAACAAAGGCTATTGCACAAAATATTAGAAGTTATATTGAAAGACTGCTGCTGAGAGCCGCACAAAGGGTGCTTGGGAGCCGCATGCGGTTCTCGGGACCGCGTTGAGAAACATTGGCCTTAAGGATTGACTGATGAGAACTTCAGGTTCTTTACTCAAATGGATGGTTACACACAACAGCCAAAAGTAGTCGCTCGTACTTTCATCAAATGCAATACATTAAAGGTCAAAAACTTGGACAAAAATTTTATGACCAAGGAGGTTGAATAATTATCAGCCATACTGAAACTTGAGCTTTGAAGCTTCTGGGGTCAGTGTTAAGCTCACTTATACATACAAAGTACCTTTTTCAAAATGAGGAGGATACAATGCATTATTCTGCGGTTGGCATCCAGCGAGAGAAGAATCTTCTTCACCAACAGTAGCATTCATTTTCTTGATTCTAGATGCTGTGGTTTATCATCACAAAGTTACATGCTTCACTGATAGCACCTACATATAAGCATGATACATAAACCTATAGCAAAGAATATGAATTTATGCGCTAGGCCTGTATCCACATCCATGAGATCCTACTAGGCATTACACTTTCACCCAACAGGCAACATAATGGCCAAGGCATTAGTTTTCTGGTAATAATAAGTAGGCCAGGCATCATTTACAGCTTTTGAATTGACTCATCCGTACAACATATATTTGAAGTTATTAAATTTAAGTAACATGTCAGCTTACTGCATTTGTGTGGTAACTTTAAGGGCGATATGTACTTTCACAAACCAAGAACTCTTTGTATGTGACATCTTTGTATGTGACAAACCAGCATTTGGCTGTATGCACGTTGCTCAACTGAATTGCTGACCGCATGCTTAGTAGTTCGTACTTTTGGTCGACGTACCATTAGAATCATTCTACGCAACATCTCGTTTTTAACAAAATTACTGAAAAACTAGATTTTCTTGTAACCTGTCATCCCTCCCTAGTGAAGAGTATGGAGCCAAGTGAGAAACGAAGGTAACGAGGAATGGACAAAGAAGTACTTTTTTATTGAGTGGAAGGGCAAGGCACCCTGCTTAATTTGCCGTGAGACAATTGCTGTTTTGAAGGACTTTAATACAAACAGACATTATGAAACTAAGTATAATGCATATGGTGAAAATCTTTCAGAAAACAATCGAATGAAGCAAATTACAGCTGTGCGTGAAAGCCTTCAAAAACGGCAAATGATGATAAGCCGTGCATGTTTGTCTCAGGAACTGGCAACCCATGCCAGCTTCGTGGTTGTTTACAAGCTAGCAAAGCACAACAAGCCTTTTTCAGATGGGGAATTTGTAAAAGAGTGTATGGATGCTACAGTAAAGACCATATGTCCAGGAGTTGAAATGCGGCACAAAAAGTTTCTTTGTCCAGGAGAACTATAGTGTGCCGTGTTGATTCTATATCAACAAATTTGGCTGATCAACTGGCAAGCAAAACCAAGAAATTCGATTATTTTTCAATTTGTCTTGATGAAAGTACAGATGTTGTGGATACAGCTCAAATGCTTACTTTCATCAGGGGAATCGACAGAGATTTCAATGTGACTGAGGAATTACTGTCAATGGAGTCACTGAAACACACAACTGGAGAGGATTTGTTTCACCACCTGCGTGACTGCTTTGATTGACACAAGTTGCAATGGGACAAATTTGTCAGTATCACAAAAGATGGAGCACCGTCTTTCACTGGAAAGAATGTTGGTTTGGTGAAAAAGGTTAATGACAAAGTGAGCGGTATGTATCCATGCAGGAAAGTAATCCACTGCACTGTATTATCCACCAGGAGAGTTTATGTAAGTCAGTGCTCCATGCAAAACATATTGTGGAACCATTTGTGAAAGCTGTCAACTACATACGCATGAAAGGACTATACCACAGGCAGTTCTTGTCATTCCTGGCTGATATCGAATCGGAACACACTCATATAATTTTCTGCAATAGTGTTCGGTGGTAAAATGCTGAGAAGGGTGTGGGATCTTCCAAAGGAGATCCTCATTTTTTTGGAAATGAAGGAGGCTAGTGTTGATTTCCAAGAATTGATGGCCAAAAGTGAATTTAAGTGTGATTTTGCATTTGCTGTAGACGTGATGGAAAAGTTGAATGAGCTGAATGTGACACTTCAAGGTAAAAATGTATTTGCACATGAAATGTACAATGCTGTAAAGTCATTTACCATACAATTGAACCTGCTCTCACATCAGG
>JGI24158J21664_10004101_pt1 | contig 18624 bp, 11 predicted proteins | sample Ectturendosymbi3_FD_21664 | JGI IMG/M metagenome (IMG submission 21664)
ATACACCCGATCTCGACTTACAATGTTGGTGAATAACTAAGAAAATAAACATCAATATTCTGATTGCTAAGGGGGGGCTTGAGCCCCTTCAGCCCCCTCCCTGGCTGCGCCTTTGTCTGTGGTGATATATGAAAATGTATTTTGAGTTACCAACCAATGATTGATTCAACTTTGTGATGGTATTCCAAACAGAATCCCTGTCTCATCTCACGTACATCAAAGCCCAGCAAAGTCATATATATCACACACGTCAATTCCTGACAAACTATGACTCTCTACCATGCGAATTAGCTGCAAGTTACGAAAGGCCGAAAATTAACTAGCTTGTTATTTTTCTCATAATAAAGATGAAAATCGGAAACGTCAACCATATCATGCATGTCAGAGGCACGTCGCGATGTTGAGCATACACATATAAGAAGGCAAAAGGAGAAAATCATCACCACGAATGCTTAGCTGTTGTGACTGCTGGTCACAAATATAAATATACTTTAACCTCGCCGTGTAGCCCTCCGTGACAGTAATATTTACCGCATCTGCAGTTTGGGAAAGCGAAAGACATAAATATTAGATGCAGGTTCAAGCTGAATTATTTCAAAAAATCTAGAACTTGCAAAAGTAACTCATGAAAGTGCGATTGATGCCTAACTGAACTCTTTTGCTCAAACTTTATTTTAGTAATTAACGTAAGCAAAGCATGCAAAGTATTTAGTATAAGCATTTCTTCCTTGAACACTGACATTTTTGACATCATCGTATTTAACTACCCAAAGCCTAGTTTCTTCTTCCTTCACTGCATATTTCCAAAGGAAGAATTGTTCCAATTAGAAGATCAGTGTCTAAGCCTTCTTGATAAACGGATTTGACGAAATACCGTTGAATACAGTATGCTAAGTTACAGATTTTAATAGGCGCATGTGCAGTGGCGTATCTACTAACTAGAGCTTTGAGCCAGGGTGCGAAACTTAGCTGAAGCGGGCCACTGCCGAACACTCAGAAATATGTTGCGATATGATAGTGAAAGCGGATGCGCATGTCCATACTAAAACCCGAAATCACTGAAAAATACTCCGAAAAACGTAACAAGGCAAAAACCTATTCAAAACCAAAACAATAGTCAATACAGAAATATAAGCTAAATGGAGGCCCGGGTTTTACATTTAGCTTTTCAGGCGGGCGTTTCGCACCCCTGCCCCACGTCAAATACGCCACTGCGTATATGGCTAAAAAGTCAAAGTCGAGAGTGTATGAGCGCTGATATGCTTTGCCCGAAGTAACAATTGATATTTCCAGTGTTTTTATGAACCTTTTGCGTTGCATATCCTGTCTATCGAAATAATGACAGTTAAAACCTTGTGACACATACACTTAAGGTTTTGAAAATTCAAACATTTTGATGATTTGCCTGGATTTGTTCCCGTAACGTTCTGTGTGTTAATTTTGTTTGGAGGATGAGAGGCAAGCTTGAAAACCCCTCAAGACATGCAACCGCTAAAATTCAAAATTGTTTTTTCATATGACTGATTGCTTGCATTAACCGTAGAAGGTTTTAATTGCAGCTTAATTTTTTCAGCTTTAACTTTGATCCGACTGTACCTTACTCATTCTGGGAAATCATGGTTGGAATGGGACTCACTTGGTGTGGAGGAGTGTGTATCGATCAGTCAGTCAACCAGAGATACCTTGCTTGTAGATCTGTGAAAGATGCCCGGATGTAGGTGGTTGCTGTTACAAGTCAGTTGATTATAAATAGTAACTTGTTAAGAACAGAAACCTGAGGTTTACTTTGTTTAAATTTTGCCTTGGTTTACTGGAAGTTCATGGCGGCATGTACTAACCATTCCCGGTCTCTTAGTTATTCTTGATTCTATAATGACATAGTGTTATATAAGCATTTAAAAACTTCTTAGCATACGTTACTAAAAATTTTCTGCTCCCTGTTGCAAATATTTCAGTCGTACAATAGCATACAATCTTCACGATTTTAATGGCACAGTTTTAATGCAAATTGAAAAAAGTACAGAAATTTTTTTTTTAATTTTGCCAATGATTTGGCAGTCATAAAATTTATATTTCAGTTGAAATAAAGTGAGTTCTATGTGTGATGTTTACTTCAAACCGATATTTTTGAATATATACGAAGATGAAGAGTAAGCTGAATGATTTATTTTTCAGAGCTGCTCTGGTGTCATACATACCGACGTTCACCTTCCTTTCACTGTCGGTAGTGACAGGATTGGCCATGTATGCTTATTTTGAAGGATGTGACCCAATCCAAGCAGGAATAATCGATAGAGCAGACCAGATGATTCCTTTTTTAGTGGCCAGAGTTTTCCGGGACGTGCCCGGAATGGCAGGCTTATTAGTTTCAGCTGCTGTAAGCGGAACATTGAGGTATTTTTAATTTTTAGGTCTGTTTGCTAATTTCACTGCATTCAATTTCTCATTCAAAACAAGAATATCAGCGCATCGCAGACTTATTGTACACCACAAACTAGCAGTGTTTGTCGTTCTAATTTCTAAATCATTTTTGTGGACGCGGGGAAACGGAACATATGTTGTTTAATAGTAGGACACAATTGCAGTTCTAACGAATGAAAGTAACAGTATTATTCTGTTAAATGAAACGATATTGTAAATATACGCAGCCGTTTGTCTCTACCATTAACACACTGACCTTGATTGTCATTTATTTGAAACGGACCTAATGCATTCACAAACCGCTTTCATGATTTGAGCTGTTTGATATACACAAGGTTAATAAGGCCTGAAAAGAGTCTTTTATGGTTTGGTTTGAAAGGAAACTGTAACATTTCTGAAAGGACGTGCAAATTACGATGCTGCATTTGCAAAGGAAGATGGACCTTTTAATTTCAAACTGGTTCTTAGCGTATCCCAAGCGTTAGTGCCGTGTGGTTTGGTGTGGTGGGCCGCATGATATAACTATCACAACTTTGATTGATGGTTTCTGGCTTTTCGAGAAATAATCGTACAAAAAGTATAGTAAAACACTCGGTAATCCATTGTTCAAGTATATCATGCTTAACGAAATGCAACTGTTAAATCAGTGGAAGCGAAATTGACATGCATCGTTTCGTAATATTTGCATGATTTTTCTTAACTTGAAATTTTTTCGGACCCTTGCGTTTTCGAACCACAAAAAATCGAAGACCCAACGTCAATTTGCAGTTGAAGAATCTGCATGAAACCTTAGGCTGTGCGATACAAATTTCTTGAAAGCTGTTGCGTTCGCATTTCCTATCCTACTCATTTGCTGACGAATGCTTTTTCTGACTGTTGGCTCATTGCTCAGGAAATTTTGCATTTTTATGGATTATTATTTTCGTAATTACGAAAAAGTGCGAATGCTAACGGTAAACTCGTGACTTCTACGAAGGTTTCAGATAGGAAGTACAGTTTAATACCCCGGCATTCAAGAAAAATGTTAATACTAGACATGGATGATGCAGTGCGTTTGAGAAAAATCTTTAACATCAAATAACAATTCGACACTGAAACATGATTAAAACCAGGAATTAGTCCGCAAATGAAGCTTGTTCTGCTACAGACCTTTGTCGTGAGAACTTGTGTAATTTCTACAATATACCTCTGTATATTCGAAGAGCTCACTAAAAGGTTTAAGAAATGAAAGCATAGGCAGGTAATCCAACTGTTGCGTGTTGCAACAGTAGTTTGCCTTCGATGAAGCAAATGCAATCTTTCTTCATCTTGCTAGAGCTCGACCTAAGAATGCACGAAGTTTCTTACTGATCTAGAAGAATCAATAATTGTGATTGATCTAAAAGAATCATAAATCGCATCACATGCACTTGCCCTCTGTAAAACATATTTTTTGTAAAAGTTTTTTTGAAAATAGCCTTTGCCGAGTGACAGCCTGTGAACTTCTGATTTCAACAATGATTTCAGTTTAGTAAAAATCAACTGCTCTGTTGATTTCAGACAAGAACACGTACGCCAACGCTCTCTCGGCGAATGTGAGTTAATAGGCAAAGGCATACAAAAAATTGGCACAATTGCAAAAGCGGTTGCCGTTTCATGCGCACCGATGATAATAACCTAAATTATCCTTACTTCCAGTGCCGTTTCATCAGGAATAAACGCTATGGGAGCTTTAATTTTAGAAGATTTCATTTTGAAGAGATGGCCTAACATTAAACCATCGATGCAACTTACCGTCAGCAAGCTACTTGGTATGCTAAAGTTCAGTAACGTTTGCATGATATTTCACTTGTCTTTTTGAATCATACGTAAGTAAGCGTTCTGAGTTACTCATATTTCGTAAGCCTTACAATCAGTGGCGCCACCCGAGGTTTGAGCCAGAGGGGGGAAAACCTAGCTGAAGGGGGTCACTAGCCAATACCCAGAAAAAAAAGTTAAGAAATGATAGCATGAATCCTGATATCGTGAATGCCACTACTAACACGAAAACACCCTGAAAAAAACAAAAAAACAATAACCAGCTGAAAAGCAAAAGAATACTAAGTATCAAAATATAAGCTAAGTGGGGCCCAATTTTTGCATTTAACTTACCAAGGGGCGGATCGCCCCCCCTGCCCCCTTCCGTTACGCCACTGCTTACAATCTGAAAGTGCCCAGGGCAGTGCGTGATTTCATGAAATCTGTAAAAATTTGCAATAGCTTTGTTATCTTGTGTAGTTGCAAATGCATCCGTTAGCGGCCTTAAAAATATATTAGTCACATTCGTTTTGCCGCAATGTAAAGCAAACCTGTTCACTATTACGTAAATCTTTTCCAGTGGCTGCATTTGGACTTCTGTCAATGGGATATGCATTTTGCATCCAGTATATGGACGTAACAATCATTCAACTGGGTTTTATATTGGGTGGCAGTCTTTATGGCCCATTGATAGCCATATTCACATTGGGTTTGTTTACACCGTGGTGCAACGCAAAGGTAACTACGCGTTTCCTGATAATCATTGAAAAGGTTGAAAGATTGTATACAATGCACCAAATGGATTTTATCTGTTTAAGTCTGTGTTACTTGACAAGCGAAACAGGTCATGAAATACTGTATTTCTAAAATACTATCATCCATAACTATGATCGCTGCGACAGATGTTGCAAATTGTTAATAAAACTGGGTTGAGAGACCACCAAAATGTCATCGTTGAGTTTGACATTGTCTGGGAGGTAAATTGAATTTAGAATTTATGAACTGTTATCTTTTGTCAGTGAACTGCTTTTTGCAAAAAAAATTGCTATGCTCTCTAGACTTCCTTAAAAATGCTTTCATCGTGCAAAATCTGGAAATATTTTCACGTGTCTAAATGCAAAAAGGCATGATAAAATGATTCCCATGTTAAAGCCTCTATCAATCATAGTGGCACTTGTTTTAATTCGCTTGCAATGAAATTTTCCAGCACAGGGTAGGCAAATAGCGGTCCACGGGCCACATGTGGTCCGCCACAGCGTTTTCAGTAGCCCGCGGAAGCATTTATGAAAATCTTCAAATCTGAAATATCCTCCAACACATCACAGTAAACGTTAGTGCTGGTGCTGAGACTAACTTGAACCAAGACTTGCTTCAATCTCCATTAGAAGGTACGGCCCTCCACTGTACGCGGCCTTCCGAAATTGGCCCAGAACCAAATGCATTGCCCACTCCTGGTCTAGTATTACATATTGAAGTTGAAAAATCGTGCAAAATGGAGTGACAGGGAGCGATAGTTGTTTTTGTGTTACAAAGCTCCATACACTTCATCACAAAAAAGTTTCGATACTCTTAGAAAAAACGATCAGATGAAATTTTATGAAATTTTGTCGAAGCACAAAATGCACAAATTTGTTACACTTTGCATTCAAACGTTAATCAGCCATGATTTCCTTGAACGTGAAGAAGTGCCATCACTATTATTTCAAAACCATATGTTCAGATTTGCAACAATTGTACCTTTTTTCGTATCAACTAGGAAACCACATATGTGTGAACAGTTGAATGACACTTCGTGCTGCGGTACTTATAAAGGTTATGTTCTACGATGGTGTTAACCATGATATGATGCTTGTGGCAGACCAATTTCCAATTGAAAATCTATGACACTAGTGTAAGTTTCTTTCACAATTTCAATGTAGATTTACTTTATAATTATATGATCAGTTATTGCTGTGNATTTCTAATTAGGCTATATGACATTTTTTATGAGTGCAATGCGCATGTTTGTAGCACGGTTGATAACATTTTTTTGTTTTTCTTCAAAAGGGGGCAATCACAGGACAAGTACTGGGCACCGTTTTCCAAAGCTGTGTGGCAGTAAATAGCCTCGTGTACGGAAAGCCTACAGAAAAATATAGTTTTTTACCAACATCCACGGTTATGTGCTTTGGGGCATCATCAGTTAACACCACAGGAACGTCAATTACTCAAGAAACGTTTTTCACCACTGTTGCAACAACCGAAGCTGTTGAAACCATTTCAGAAAGGTAAAATCCGCAGAAAAAAGCTGATGCCACATTATTTATAGTTTCAGCAAAATTGAATTATCTTCAAAAACACAGAAAAATCACGTTAGAAATAAGCAAGGTGAATGCAAACACTTGCAAATTGCGAACCATGCGTAAACATGGTGTTCTTATCTTGGACGTTTATTGTGTCATGATCAACGTTTTTCGAAACAAGGTTCAAAGAAACATTATGAAGTAGGGGTTTGGAGTACGCTCATAATGCGACAAATTGTAATTGAAATATATAAATTTGGCAATTTTAATTTGAAAAGCAAAAATTTGGTTGCTAAGAAAAATTTGGTTGTTAAGATTACCAATTTTATGATCCCTTTTGTGTCGTCAGTGAGGTTCTGCCAAGTTGAAAGATTCTAACATATGCTAACCATTTCCCTGAAACCCACTAGCAGAAACTCTGACGATATTTGTGCGTATAGATTATCGATCCAAGACACGTTGTTTGCTCTAGCGCCGCTCCACTACTCAACCCTTTCATTTATCGTGACTATGGTTGTGGCCATGACAGTATCTTTTGCGACAGGTAAGTACAAGTTTGTTATTGAGCTTAGCTTTGAAGCAGAAAGAAATTATATGTATATATGTGAGAATCAAAACATTGCAGGTTACACCATGTCAAAATAGTTTCCCTTAATCGTTCTTTTTCAGGTCCTTTCATTCACATTTACAATCTTTGACTTATTCTCAAGTTCCAACATCATGCCTACACATTAACTGACTTTCCTTTGCTTCGATATACGATGAGCTTTTGTCTGTTACCAAGCTTTTATGCAAATATTCGTGCATCGAAGTAAACGTTGCATGATTTACGTAGTGAAAGAAAGCAGCTGATAGAGTTACTGTTTTATGCAGCCGGAAAATCAATTGTAAACAATAATGCAACCAACTCGTCCATTAATAATAATAGTTTTTTTAAATCAAGGGATTAACTGCACTGATAGTACGTAGGATGGATTCAATTCCCGGTCATACCGAAGACTTACAAAATAACCGCGTGTCTCCCGGTGCAAGCAAAGATGAACGCGGCTGAGCATAGAACTTAGGAGAGTACAAAAGCTTGTGTAATAACTAGGTCCATTTCTTATGCCCTAAAACTTGAATTAATGTTTCAAAAAGTAGGACTTTATATGACCAATCAAAAATATGACTGAGCTAGAACATACAAGAGATGACAGCTCCATGGTTTGTAAAAGCCCCAATAAAACAAATGGCTCAAAAGATGAGCAAAACCTATAGTTTGGTCAGAAGCAAATTGAAAACATGCATGGACATTGGTTTATCTTTTGCGGGTAGCAAGAGCACGCATTTCTAAGCAGTGCATTACATTTCATCCAAATAACTTGGTTCACCTACGTCTTTGCCAACATATGCAGTTTGCCCAAGTGGGTTCAATTTGCAGGATGCAGCTTAGACCTAGTGATATTGCATTTTCACCTGATAACTTGAGATTGTTTCAATGGTTTCCTTGTTGAACTAGGTTGAAAATATGCAAAATATTGCTTTATGATCTAACATGGAAAATATGACTTTATAACTTTTGTTACAGACTTCGTATGGGTGCGATTTTTGTTTCAAAATGCGTTTCATAGCTTCCTGAAGCATATAAAAAATATGACTGTTGGGACCTTAAATAGCCCTAGTAACAACTAGGAGATTTGTAGACAACCCAAAATATAACAATATCAACTTCTCAGTGTCATCAAGCATATTAGCAGAAAATTCATTCACCATCATTTCAGGAACGACATTGGATTCAGTCATATGCCATTTTCAAATATGAGTAACGCTTTTGTTGACATGGTCAAAAAATTGCCGATCCTTAACTTTCTGTGAAAAAAAGGTGCACAATTCCAATACCTTCAATTATGAGACGATTTAAAATGTAATTTGTGCAACATAAAACTGCATCATACCTAACGCATTTCCAAGAATTAAATGAGGATTACATTTAGCACTATTGCCCCACATGCTGATGATATTCACAGGCGTCTAAAATCAACAGGTAAAGCGTTCTCATTTTGCATGGAAGTTATGTTGAGGTACTATACCTTTTGCCTTATTATTCAGTAAAGAACGTCTGGAAGTATTTTCGTAACGTCATCATCATACAAATATTTTCTCTCTAGGAAAAAATAATCCTGAGGAAATGGATCCAGACTTATTTGTTCCTATTTTGGACCATCCGTGCTTTCCAGAAAAAGTCCGCACTTTTTTTCGTTTCGGAGTCCCTGAAAGCGAAAGCACATCAAAGTGCGAAGAAGGAAAATTAATTGAAATAAAACAAAATCGTTTTGCGATATCTGACTCGGACAGCGAAATGGCAGTGAGAACAACGGTCATGTAGAGGAGAAAATAAAATTAAAACGACGGTCAACCATACCCGAACACATGTATTCGCTAAGGAATAAATGGATCGTACCAGTGAAGCATTTGCAAAGAAGACACCAATTGTGACCCTCATCCTTTTTACCAATCTATTGGATGCTTAGACTGGAATCTTAAATTATAAGATTGTTTTCAGTAACGTAGCGTTGCAGTGACATACTTTCAAATGCGTTTGTTCAAGAAAAATTTGTTTGAAAAGAATGACATTAAAATAAAAGATGAATTTAACTATGAAAGTTGATACCAAACATAATTGTACCGGTATTCACAACAACAAGAAAAACCATAACTTGTTTCACACAATTAACAACGTGATTTCGTTGGATTTGCTAGAAAGCCCGTAAATGCTTTGGAAATATGTAAGCAGGGAGCAGAGTAAAGTATTCCATAAAAACAAACGAAATTTGTGCTGCATGTAGATTTACGATAATTTTTTCAGGCAGGAAGCATTTACAGTGTTTCCTCCTTCACTTTAAGCATGAATGGCGCTGTGAAGTCACAAAAATATGGTGGCTTGCTGACGAAAATGCGAACAGACGAATGAAATAGCGTCGTTTTTGTGATTTGACTTCAAATTATTTGCTTTTTTTCAGCATTTCTTGAAACCATGACTTAACCCGTTAAACTTGTGCTGTCGACGTACGTTTCAAAACGTTCTAAGTTCTTTGCAAAGACGCTGATGTATATTTTAAATAAAATGTATTGCCGTTTTTTTCTCGCTATAAATGTCAAGCTACACGCTTTCGACTTATAAGTACGTTTTATTTAATCTGCAAGTGCCAATTGCAATTGTTGAGCAAACTCCAAGACTCCCAGAAGAGCAATGATATTATCATTGAAAATCTGCAAAATCTCCTTAAACTCAAACTCCTTAAACTCCAAGATCAGCAATGATATCATCATTGAAAATCTGCAAAACAAATGTATGATTACTTCCAAAACACTAACAATAAATTATTTTGTATTATGAAAGAGCAGATGTTGTTTTCCAGACATGCTCTGGCAATGCATGACGTTCTACACTTAGTAATAAAATAGCATTACCTAGCTTGGACCGTCCTTATTGAAATGCACTATTCAGGCTGGTTTTGTTTCTTTTTTTTCTCTGTTATTCAACAGGGCATCTGACTAGAAAACCGTATGGTTGTTTCAGATGTCCTGGGGAAAAAATAAACGCTGTTTCAATGTATTTTTGTTTTTTTTGTGGGATGATTTGATGATTGTTTATAGTTGTTACCAAATAAACTGATACTGATGCTGAGCAGTGTGATATACCGCTGAGAGAGTCTTTCTCTTCTTTTATCTCAACTTAAGGTGAAGTTACTGTGGCACACTACTTTCTGTTCTTGGCCGAGAGGTGAGCAGGTTACTTCGCTGTGAACCGTTTTTCGTGTTGTGTGATGTTTTTGTTACAAGATGTTATTCGGAATTGCAGACTTGCAAACAGGAAGGATGGATATATTTTTCAAAACGCTGCGAGTGCTAAGCCTCGATTTGCACATTTCTTAATGTGCAGTAGCAGCCAGCTATTGGGAATTACAAGATCAGCCAGGATCTAAAAAAGACGTAGAGACCACCTAATGGCTATACAGAATACTACCTCTCTTTTTTGTATGAAGTCCTGCACTCCGTCACAATTTCCATCCGAATTAGTGACTGCATTATGATCAACAATTTATCACTTTAATCAGTCACAATGGGTTGCTCGTCATTTTCCATTGCAGATGTATATGCATCGCTGCGCANGTNAGAAAGTCCTCCATCCAAACAATCTAATTCCATATCTTGTAAATACTGCAAACCTGCTGAGCACTCAACCTTATTACCAAATTTGCAGTCTGCTTTCAGTATGTTTTTGAGGTACGGTGCAGTGTTCCTTACCCAATACCAGGTGTGTGTCTATGAATGCTAGGAATGGAATATATGTCTTACTTTCAGTGAATAAAACTAAATTACTTTGAAACTTCAAATCAAATTAAAAACATAGACCCGAGGAAAAATACAAAATAAGAACGTCTCGTAAATCTGCGTTGTTAAAGCTTCTTTACAATTTGAGTTAATTCTCATAAAAAAGAGCCTATAGGTCGCGTTTGTTTTTGCTATTGATTTAAGTAAGAAACTGAGGAAAACACGCATGTGGACTGGGAAACACGTATTAAAAATTTCGATTGAATGGGTGTTACCGCACATTTTCGGAAAATAAGTTTTTGGTGAAAATGCGCAAAACTTATGAGGCTCTTTTTTGCTAGTGTATTGTACTGCGAAATCTATTCTAGTGAATATTTTCTGCTTATCAAGGAAATTTCTTGTCTTTCTATAACGGCCGATTTTACCTTTCATAAACACTGCAAAATTGTTTTGGGAAATGGGCAACAAGGAATGCAATTTTCAGTTTTGCTTTCGCTTCGCTTGACGTCCTCGTCCTCGATACCTGATTCTGGTCACATGACCTGCAGTCAGGAGCGTGCAGAGATCTGTTGATGCGAGGGGTCAATTATGCGCTTGTATGCCCCCTGCCAAATTCTAGTATTGAGGAATGTGAGAAATGGAGGCACAGCAAACTACCTTCTCAGACGTTTGCCTCACGCCACATAAACTTCGCCTCATGTGAGAATAAAGAAGAGAAAAAAAACTTTCCGGGTCTCGTAACACGCTGTGAAACAAACTCAAGGCACTTGAACGTTGTAAAACGCACTTGCAAGGGCACGAAGTTTTGCATGACAATTTTGGCAAGTAGAAAGTGAAGTACGTTTCAGAAAGTACGCTGGCGCTCTGTTCAAAAAACAGAGTACGTCTTTAAGCGTCGAAAGTGTTTTAACACCTCCGAGCAATGTTCTTTCTGAAAAATTTACTACAATATTTTGATCTTTTTTGCAAACTTGAATGCGTAGAATCTATTGCCATTTTGTCACGCATGATTTAGCCCTGTGACACAATTCGCATTGCCAGAAAAGGGAAACCAAGCAGACAAAAGACCATCGAAACATGAAGCCTTTCTTACTCATAAATCCAACTTTGAATAATCAAGACAAGATGGTCTCAGTTGTTTTTCACTGTACTGTCCGCTGTCCTTTGACTATGGCGTTTATAGTGAAATGACAATACATTTACAAATGATTAAAACAAGCCATTTGATACTTTTCAACAATACTTCGGCGAGCCTGATCAAATAGGTGAGACCAGTGCGGTCACGCTGTTCATGAGATAGGGAACGTTGCACTGCAGGTTTGAAGTACGTTGCTGTTACCAGGGTTGCGGAGTCCGAAGTAAAATGTCCGACTCCAACTCTGACCTTACCAAAATTTCCGACCCCTGAACATAAAGTTAATGAAGTTTGGCTGTCAACAATTTTGTAACAACTAGCACTCAATGGATATCGCGGTACACAGAGAGAATTCTCTGTTTCAACAAAAGTTTCAAACGAAATTGTACCATTTCAACAGGAATTACCAACTTAGGAGTGTGATGTAAAAAATGATCCAACTGGACTTCTAGTGTTGTTAGGAAGCGACTCCACCCAAACACCTTCAACTCCTTGCGATTCCGACACCGACTCCACAACCCTAGCTGTTACCCTCTGATAGAGACTTGGCGGACTCAGAGTGACAGAGTGAGAACAACGCCGTGGCAGAGGGAAGACCACGCGGCTGATAGGCAAGATCAGAATGCGTGCGGCTTGACTCAAACAGATGACTGTGCTAGGAAAACGGAGGTGCATAGGCGTAGCGGCGCAAACGGATATGGCGTGTGTTCTGTGACAGCGTGTCGATTAGAAAAAAATTATTTTTAGGTCGACATTAACAGGACATTACCGACAAAAACTGACTACTGGCCAAAGTAGGTACAAGCACAGCATAGGGAGTAAAACAAGTGACAAGCACACTCAACACACACAAACAGCTTTCCAGAAATAAACGGCGACTTTTACGCAAGCGGTCTGTCTTGCCGGTACACTAGCTTACGTAGCAGTGGCAAACTGAATCAATCGCACTTCCCGCAGCTCGGCCTTGCTAGGTAGATTACTTCACTGCTAAAGCTCCCGATGTAAAAGCTTTTCTCAGTATCACGAGATGGACATTGACACAATAAATTTAATACAAAAGCCCTTTCCAGCAGGGGCGTAAAGAGGTTAGATGGCGCCGGGGCATGAAACAAGTTTGGCGCCCCCATGTTCGATCTTGAGATCTTTCGGAAGCAAATTTACTGCATTAAAGACTGTACATGTTACATTATTGGGACTTTTTGGCGCCACCAGTGGTCATTTGGCACCCCTCTGCAGTGATTCAGCGCCCCCATAGTAATTGGGCAACCCGGGGAATTGTGCCCCCTTGCCTCCACTCGTTACGCCCCTGCTTTTCAGTCAATTTGAAACATAAATGATTAAAACGTAACTTGAATGAACCACAAATCAGGTATCAGAAACACAAGCAACATAAAAAACACGCCATCGCAAAAACACAAGCACTTTTAAAACCCTTTAACGACCGTGCCGGCCACTTTTTGGCCATATCTCGCCAGCTGCTAGATCTAGAGAGGTGTTCAAACTCTCTAAGGATTCAGCAAGTCTTCTAGTTTTGATTCGAGTTTGCAGTTCTCTTGGGGGGACGTCACAAGTGGGGTGTTTTGCGTTTTTTGGCCAACTTTACGGGGACCTGGGCGCCAACCCAATGGGTCATTTTTTGGCTCAATTTTTTGTGGATTCATTGCTATCATCCGAGTCTTTAGAGCCCTTGATTGTCTTTCTATCATATCTGTAGCGAAAATTATGGCTCAAAAACCAAAAAGTGGTAAAAATTGCATTCCTACAAATGCTAATCTGGAGAATATTACACCCCAGGACATAACTGGCCATGACTCGCCGTCAGGTGATGCTAGAGATCTGTTCAAACCCTCTAACCGTCAAACTGAGAAATGTTTTGTACTTTGCAGATTGAAATAAAAAAACGTTTCAGTTTTGGATCTCGGGTTTTTTGTTTAAGTTTACATGATGGCCGGATGTTTATGCATATTCTGTTTACATTCTGATGACGTCATCATCCCCTGGGAGGAGACCAAACGAGCCGATTTTGTGGCTCAAATTTTTTTTGGATTCTAGGCTGTAATATGAGTCTTTGGAACCCTTTATAAATTTTCTAGGGTTTCTGGTTCCAGAATTATGACCAAACGTCCGAAAATTAATTAGGGAAATCCCCCAACTTCCTGTTGGAAGTCCTTCCTGTTTTTGCGATTTTTTTTTGCATAACTTTGGAACCAGAAATGCTTGAAGCTCAGTCAAGGAATTTAAACACTCGTATTACAGCCTAGAATTCAAACAAATTTTGAGCCACTAAATCGGCTCATTGTTTGGGCGATAACGTCATAAAAGAAAAAACAAAAAAGACATCTCCCAACCCTGACGACATCCACTAAAAACCCCAAATGCAAATCTTAAATGTTTTTTTTCAATCTAAACCAGGGTTTTTTCAAGGTGTTTTAGGGACCCGATTCGGGTCCCTAGAATTTGAAATCGGGTGCCTAGAATCAGAGAAAATCATCATCAGGTCTCTGGAATCAGAGAAAATCGGGTCCCTAGAATCAGAGAAATCGGGTCCCTACACATCCAATACCGGGTACCTAACCTTTTCCTTAAAAAAAAACCTGGTCTAAACTGCAAGACTTCACGAGTCTTTCGAGGGTTTGAATAGCTCTCTAGCATAAGCTGCTGCGGAGTTATCGCTGGCCGAGTACCCTTTTGCCCCCTGAAAGAAGAAACAATTTTTTCAAATGTTTTCTTGGAGATTTCTTGAAGATACGGTTACTACTGACATTTTTTATATAGAACAGAACCTATTTTTCCAAACGTGCATGGTTTTCGCTCCCAAACTATTTGAAGTAAAACTACGAATGTTTTGGCTACCCGAAAAACTGGTTTTCCCATGAAAGGTCACAAGTACGTGGAACATACCTCGAAAGATGTATGCAAATTAGCAAATTCAACTGCAAATTCATGCAGCGCAAGTACTTTGCTGAACGAAAACCTCCCAATACACTCTGTACAAACTAACGCAAGAATATGTGTGCGGATTACTAGAAAGGTTGAACAGATGACTATTCCACCGATCCAAGAGAGAGAGCGTACACACTGCCTATCCCCCAAAACAAAGATAGATATTTTGCACCATGTGAACAGCACGTAAAAATTTCGTAAATTTTAAACAAATTTGTGTGTGACGCCAAGAAATTATTCACCTCTCTCTCCACCGTTGTTGCAAATTTACACCTTTACAACTTCTATTTAAAAACGTGTGACGTTTTTGATGAACGGCCCATAGACCAAAATCTCGCCTACACATTACTTCAGTATAATTCTTTTGTGATACCTTTTTAAGAAAAGAAAACACTTGGAAGTGAAAGTATTTTCACATAATTTTTTGTCTCGAAAGGGGTGGTCGTTTTTCGACTATCCCCAAGATATGTCACTATAATTTCGTTCTTGGCAATATGCTCAACATATTCCATTACGGTGAAAGTCTAATCTGAAGCCTAACTTGTATCGAATCGGAAAGTTCAACTCATAAAAAGAATAGGTTTACTCAGCGTCGCGGTTTAAAACAATTACAGAGCAGGATAAGCAGATTTGAAAGGAAAATAGAAGTCACTTAAAATGTAATGTTCCAGCTATCTGAGATTAAGACATCGTGTTGCTGGTCTGAGCACAAACTACGCATTGTGCATAATTATGCTGTTATTATGAAACTCGACACCAGGTCGAAAACTGACAGGTCAGCATAACGTAGGATCGTGCTGTGTCTTCACGTTGTCGAGAGTTAATGTTCCTGCATTGCACTCATGAAACCTCGAGATGTGTAGTTGCCTGACAGTCGAAAACACAAAGTGTGATCGAGAACTAGAACTAAGGGCAAATATTTTGAGGCTGGTAGCATAGCCAAGAAGTTATGTTTCCAGCTTGATCTGAAAATCGTGAAGACCAAGTAATTGAAAAACCATCATCCAGGGTTTCTGTAGCAGACTAAAACGAGAAAAAAAGCTTGTAGATTTGATATCAAACGCATGTAGGTTTTAATCTGATTCACTGGCAAGAATCGATCAAACTGCCTTTCGCTGAAAAGTATGATCGCAGCCATTGCAGTAATCAGCGGAAATGATTGAATTTTGCCTCTGTCAGAAATTTAAAAGCGAAACATTTAAAATTGCTTTTTTGTATATAATTTTCTTTTTGCATTTGCAGGGCAACACATAAAAACACTCTTTGAGGACCAAAAGTTTTTCAAATTTAGCCTTAATTTTTATTAAATAAACGCTTATTCTGAAAATAATTTTTAGAATTATATTGCGCGATTGATTTTCACAAAATCTTTCAGGCTTCGATGGCCATTTTTTTATTTCTGACGGGATTTTTGTACAACACTTCTCCAAACAGGAAAAAAACTCACGAAAACATCTTTTTAGCTATGTTTGCGATCGAAATGCACAGAGAGAAAATTTCATTTCACTGGTGTTGTACTCCCTTCGGACAGTTGTGAACATTACGCTGGAGCTCATTTCCACTTGCTCTACGCCGGGACCACGTTGCTACGTTCATGGTGAATGCTCACATTATAGTTATGCTGCATTGATGAGGACTCAGTGGGGACAACGCGTATGTGAACCTTTTGCTGCACGAGCACAGGCCTGAAACAGTAGCGATTTTCAAACCTTTGGCGTGATTTGACCGGGAATCGAATCCAACCTCCAAGCTTCATTGGCGCGTGTTCAACCCATTGTACCACTTCGCCGGTCAATCGAAATGTTTATGTGATTCGAAAGTTCGCACAACTTTATTGCAATACTGGCTGTGAGAAAAAACCTGCAGAAATGAAGCAAACTAAAAAGTAATCACATTAAGCCAAGTCCAAACTAGCCTTTCGCCATTCCTCAAAATTTTCTTTGCAAGCAGTGTAACTTCTGCTGAAATGTCACACCGCTCATGCTGTTTTCGATTGGTTTCATTGTTTTGAAAGTTTGAAGATATGGTATACGTACCTGTAACAACAAGAAAACAAGGATTTTTGTATTCAATTTAGGCAAAGAAAACGAGTGCACATTTTTCGGCAGCAGAAAAATCGCAGTGGGCAAAAATCTTCTCATCTTGCTTGCAGTCTTTGCCTTATTGGTAGCGACCAGTTGTTTTTGGTTTGGTAGAAGACGACGAAGAGGAGGGTAAGCGTCTGTTGCTTTACAGAAGGATGCGAAAGTGCAGTAATAAATTGAGAAGTGTTAAATAATTCTCTAGATAGAAGCAATTCTTCTGTTGCAAACACCTTTGATAGTTTTTTTGTTGTAAGTGCTATGAAATGAATTTCATTTGACGGTCCATTAAGCCTTGTTTTTGTTACAGCTGGCTAGCGTTTTAGGGAGCATATCAGGATAGATTTACTCACAGCCTGTAGCTTAACCGGCTTTTAAGGTTCTTAACAGATAAGGTGATGGGATTTCGGTGGCAATAGTGGGATTTTCCTCCCCAAAATGTACGTCCTCTGTGTTTGATGGCATGAAAGACACTGGTTTCAAAAGAAGTTTGAAACACTCTCTCCATCTGCCGAGGATCAACCTCGTTGGCTAAGCAGACACCACCTTCATTGTTGTTTGATGTAACTGTATTACAGTTTTTTTTAAAGAATATGTTAGGGATCCGGTATGGACCTGTAGGGACCCGAATTTCTCTGATTCTAGAGACCCAATTCTAGATTCTAGGGATCCGATGACAATTTTCTTTGATTCTAAGGACTCGATTTTCAATTCTAGGGACCCGAATCAGGTCACCAAAACACGTTAAAACCCTGCTGTATTAGATGGTTTGCCGCGGTGACGCCGAGTTGTTTGCTAGAATTTCAAATAATTTATACCCGAAAATTTACCAAGATCGCACTTTCACTCCCTGGTTCTACCAAGGATTTCTCTGCTACCCGTTGAAGCACCAAACTGTTTCTGTCGTCGAACATCAACACCCAGTGAAAAGTTGTCACATATTAAAGCTACAAGCAGTTCTGCATCCATTAGTTGTCATAATGAAAGTTACATAGATTTAAAGGCGGACAACGTGCTGCAAACCTCCACTCCAAGGTGGTTACTTTAAAATCTGTTAAAAAACAAAAAACTTAGCACGATCAAAAGAACAGGGTACAGTGTTCTAATCGGACTACTCAAAGCGTACAAAATGAAAGAAGCGGTCAACGCATTTCCTTCTAGGAGGGTTGAATGTTTGAGTTTGTCGTTAGTTCATTTCTTGCATGAATTCAGTTAATTTGATGCGGTTGATTTGCCCGAAGTGATTGGCACTGTCGATTCCACGTAATTATCGAGGAACTTGCGACTTACTTGATTACACCCACGAAATACGCAATCAGCAGGACGGTCAGCACGTGGTTCCTATCCTATCAGTTGCAATTTACAAGAGACCTTTGCAAAGTTAGAAGTTTGTGTGGTACGTTCCGGTTTCGGTATATGATTCGATGTATTCCGCGGAGGCTTAAAGATGTCTTGTTGGTGTGAGTTGCATAGACTGCATCTAGCTCTTTGGTGTGGTGCAGACTTTGTCTTTCTTAGGTTTCAATATTTTAAACATAAATATCCTTAAAATGGCATTTCCTGTTTAAACTTACGCACAACGGCAAGCTTCGAGCTGTATTAAGATTTTGAGCTTGAACCGACCGGAAATAAGGGCTACTGGCAGTATTTCTCCAACGTTTCTTGTCAATTT
>JGI24158J21664_10004102_pt1 | contig 18622 bp, 13 predicted proteins | sample Ectturendosymbi3_FD_21664 | JGI IMG/M metagenome (IMG submission 21664)
CGGTAGTATCTCCACTTCATTCTGACGATATCCCCTGAAGAGTGTCAGACGAAAAGCTTTGGGATGAATCTCCTACTTCACGCCATCTTCTAGTATTTAATAAAAAGGTTACAAGTTTTATTAAGTTGAAGAAAGATAAGTTGTAACACAAGTATTTCTGTGTAATCAATGGGGTTAAAACTTGATTCTTTGTCAAAAATTTTTTTTTATTGGCAAAAAATAGGCTTCCTAAGAATTTGAGACCCCTTACCACAATTAAAGCATTTTGTTATTTTGGCCATAACTTTTTCAAAAAATAGGCATTTAGGTCATTTTTTGTCAGGATTTTGACTAGGCATAAGCTATGGAAAACATCTGACAACCCTGTTTACGGGTTAGTGTTGTTAGTTAGGATAGGATTAGGGTTAGGTTAGCATTAGGCTTGGGTTAGGTTAGCGTAGTGGTAGGTTAGGGTTAGGTTAGCGTTAGCTTTAGCATTAGGTTAGCATAGCATTGGGTTCAGGATAGGTTAGTTAGCTTAGGGGTAGGTTAGGTTAGGATTAGGGTTAGCTTAGGGCTATGGTTAGGCTTAAGGTAAGGTTAGGTTATTGGTTTATCTTTTAGTTATATTTACTTCCTTTCTACAAAGCCTTGTGCTGTTGCCATCGGTGGCAAAATAGACACTGCCTTGATCTTATGTAATGTATTTTTTCTTTTTTCAAAATGTGGTGAATGCCTTGTGTAAGCTTTTGTTTGTCAAGTGCAGGCCTGCTAGCATATGATAGGGATGATAATGATTACGAACTTCAACTTGTTGTTACTTCCTTTAGCACTTTTGGGAAACTTCTGGGTTGTGTTTGCAGCACAGCCTCATATACTTTTCATGATTGCTGATGATCTTGGCTATCACGATGTGGGTTACCATGGGGCTGAAATTTCCACTCCACACATTAACAAGGTAGTTGTTTTGTGTAGACTGAGTATTCAACATTGCTTTTGTTTTTTATGTTTGGTTTGGCTAATCTTGTTTCAGTATACTGAAACTCTTTCAGTATATACAAAGATATTTGGTAGAATCATGCAAAGTCACAACTAACTGTAGCCAATGGTATCCCATAAAAGCTTTTAATTTAGATTGTGTTTTTTAAAAATCAGGGTTATATCAATAATATTGTTAAAGCAAGTAGTTTTCCTTTATGTTACTACTATTTTATAGTTGAAATATTGAATTCTAATTCTTGTGTGTTCAATATTTTTACCTAACCCATCTTCATTAAAAACAGCAATGTTTGTTGTTCTTTTCCATGATTGTTCGTCTTTGTTGTAACTATTATTGTGACCAGGAAATATCTTGGGTATACTTTAGCTTGCTGCTGATGGAGTTATATTGGAAAATTATTATGTTCAACCCATCTGTACACCAAGCAGATCACAGCTGATGACAGGAAGATATCAGGTGAGTGCATGCTTTCTACAGACTAATTATTAGCGTAATTAATGTTTGAAAATGTATGTCAATGGCATCATGGGCAAAATTTACTTCATCTGAAAAGAATTTTAAAGCTTCGCGAAATAGGTGGCTAGATGAGACAAATTGACAACTAAGTGGTACAGTGGAAAAAAACATATTCTTATCTTAACACATTCATTACCAGTTAACCAAGCCAGAAAAAGTCATCTGGTTATTGGGTGTTCAGCTGCAGTTACTTCAAATTGTCGTGAAATTCCCATACAGTATATACTTGAAATTCACAGGCAGCCAGCATGTTGTCATACTGATGGCCAATGTGCAAAAATGTCAGTAATATCAAACACAGCCACCGACTGTCACAAGCACATAAGCACATCAAAGGCAGCTGAAGTCACCGCAGTCATGTCAATCACTTGTAATAGTCGTGATTGAAATGTTGCCCAGTATTTTTGTTATTGTCACGAAACCTGTAAATTCATCTGCTGAGGTAACAAAAGTTTTGAGCTGCGAGTCTAATATCAATTCCTGGTGATATCACACTAAGCACCTGCAAAACGAAACTTCTTTCTATCCATGTGAGTCTTTCTAGTCTTCAATGTTAACACTTTCTGTACCAGAAGATTGTGGGATATTTATTCTCATATGGATACCTGCAGCTGTACAACTGTGTTAGGTTATATGAATATAAGTGGTAGATCCATCTGTAATTGATAGAAAAAAATTTTCTGGTATAGCACAATTTCAAGAATTGCTGGTAACTACTGGCTTGCAATAACGAGAGAGCAGGCTACCACAGAATAACACCATGGCAGGCGGATTCATTGGAAGTGCACAGTAAACCTATATAGCCTTCAATTCTTACGTAATAAAAATGCTCTTTCATGCTACATTTGCTTTACCAGTAAGAAGGCAAAAGTTGCTAGCCTCTTGATCTCCATTTTAGCAATAATCGTTGTTGTTAGTTTATTTTACCTTTGATAGCATATAGCACACACCCCAAAGGAAAGTAAAAATTTGTATAGTTGTAACTAAGTTTTGAAGTACTAAATTGTTTGAAAATCTTTCTGTTCTGAGCTAAAGAAGGAATGGAACCTTTTGGTAAATTTTAACAACATCCACACAGCTTATTGTAGCAATGCAATATAGAATGAAATTCGTGAAGAGGACAGTCTTAAAAGCAGACCATATGAATTGGTCTGACCGTTATGTTGTTCATATTTTTAAAGAAAGCAATCCCACAAAGAAAGGGGCATGAAGAGTGTATATGAACGTTAAAAAGGTGTTTTAGTAAGGGTAACTACCCAATAGCGAATCATCTGGGTTTAGTGACAGAATGGCAGAACTAAATGTGTTTTCCTGTAACATCTCAGTCATTTAGAAGGTTGATGTGTTTTTTCTGTGTGGAAATTGTGTATGGGTGACATAGTTTCTTCACTGCCATGGTTTTTCTGTAAAATCATATTTCACATAAGGATTGTTGACTGGTGGACTGCTTTACCAGGATCAGTACATCTTGGGTTGTATTCCTGCAGATTCACTTTGGACTCCAGCATAGTGTGCTGTTTGCACCCCAGCCTCATTGCTTGCCACTTGATGAAACACTTTTGCCTGCAAAGCTGAGAGAATCAGGATATTCAACTCATGCTGTTGGAAAGTGGCATCTAGGCTTTTGCAAGTATGAATGCCTTCCCACATCAAGAGGGTTTGATTCACACTATGGTAATACTGTCTGTTTTGTTAATTGCATTCTTGTTTCTTAGCTGATTTTCTACTATATGTGCACAGAAATCAAGTATGTAGATCAGTGGTGCCCAACCAGTCGATCGCAGTCTACCAGTAGACCGCAGACTAGTCCCAAGTCGACGACGAGAACTGTTGGAAAAATAATAATTCTTTTATACAGTGGCGACTAATTAATATTTGACTTATAATGGTTGTAAAAATTTCCTTGCTGAGGCAACCTAGCCCAGCACTTGGTATTGTGACTTTTTAATAACCCCTCATAATGTACGTCTCCTGCAGTCACCAGCCACATGCCATGATGGCAGGATAAAGTGATGTGCTGGTTACTGAGACTAAGGAAAGCTGTTAGTTTAGTATATGTCACGTGTTGTGTTAGTGAGCATTAAGACCAACACATTTGAAAACTGTGTGTGTAGGGTATGTGAGCACATATCCTCAATTTACTGTGTTGATTAGAGGGTGGCGCTTCGCAGAAAAGTTGACGCACATGGTTGCAGATGCTAGCATGTGCAGTGCTCAGGAAGCCAACAATGATTTTTGTGTGTTTTTGTACATGTTTGGGTATGTTGCTAACTAAGGATAAGCTGTATTTTTGTAAGAAATGTTTCTGGCTATTTGTGCATAAGGCACCATTGAAGGCTACTACCTTCAAACAACTGAAAGCTTTTGAGCTTTCAATTGTGCCCGTCCTACAAAACGTTATTGCATCCATACTAGCAGCTAGCCATCAGAGTGGTTATTTTTTGTACGTTAACATAGCTGAGACGAAACGAGCCTAGACCTACCATTTCCACTCCAAATGGGAGGAAGATCATTTTTGTTTATTCTCATTCAAAACCTGTTTGTTTGACCTGCAATGCAACGGTAGAGCTGACAAAGACAAGGAAGTTGGAGCATCATTTTAAAACACGACACGAGAGCTATGAGATGATTTCCCTGGACAAACGCTTTTACATGCCACAAAAATTCAAGACTTGAAAGGACAGCTTGCAGCACCCAGCAAGGCAGTCAATCTTCACTAAACCCCACAACCCAGTGTTAGGGTGTAACTATTGCTTCCTATCGCGTCTGTCACGTCCTTGGAAAACACAATAAGCCATTCAAAGATAGAGAAGTATTGTGAAAATAGCCACTGCTGGCTGGAAACGATGTGAATGGGTTTGTGATGTTGACACTGGACTGGTAGATCTCGGGAGTGTGGCTTCTTGAAAAGTAGATCTTAGGACAAAATAGGTTGGGCACCACTGATGTAGATGGACAAAGGGTGAGGCACTTTGGAGCAGAAATGCCTTTTGCTTTTCAAAAGACTCCATTGGCCTAGTTTCTCACACTTATCCATTTCTAATACTTTTTAACTACGTTCTTTACCTCAAATATCCATAACTTCTATCCTAAAAAAGTGAAAAGCAAGAAAAAGCACCAATTTCTTGTGTACATGGTGTTTAGTGTTAAAAGTCTATGCACCCACACACAATGGAGTATGCATCCACACACAATGGAGTAGAACGTTTTGAACGTATGCGTGCATACATGGTACTAACAAGAGCACACATATGAAAGAATATGAGTATGGATCGTTTGTAGCAAAACTTTCTGATATTGCTTTTGGTTACGAGTCCTGCCTCCTTCAACTGGTCACCTTTTTCCAAAACTGCTGCTACGTGGTTGTTTTGCTGAACAACTTGCTTAAGTTTTGAGTTTTACAACTCAAATCTCATCTACTTGTTCCTTCAGGTGTTGTATTTCTTTTTGTTTGTCCAGTGTTTCTTCAAGCGGGATGATTTCATTGCTTTATTGAACAGTGTGTTTTGACAACAGTTCCCATTGGTGTCGTATTAGCAAAGACTGACATTGAAAACGTACTTTAAATAGTCGCTGGATTAGTGCCTATGGCAGGCCAGTAACCAGCTTGGGATACCAGGGGGGCAAAGAGTTTCCTGAAAGCAGCCCAAATTTTTTAAACTATGTCCAACAAATTTTTCTAGGGGGGACGGCAACCCTGGTTACTGACCTGACCTAAGGTTGCTGCTGAAGAATCTGCAATATTCCTGCAGAAAACTATCCAAAACTCCCTGGTTCGAGAAAGCAAACTTCTCACTATTGAACATGAAAGCTTGATGGAGTGGAGGCCTTTGTGGTAGCCGCAACTTTCAAGTAATGCTTGATCGGCACAGTTGCAGTTTCGACGACTGACGGAAATAGCGCAAACTATGCTTATGTGATACGGCGATTGACGGAGAAAGCGCAAACTATGCTTATGTCATAAATGTAGAGGATGAGAATGTCTGTGGTAGTGGCTGAATCAATTGCTTTAAGACGAAGTTTCTCAACCAGGAGCCAAGAGTAGAGGCCTTCACCACGGTTGTACGAAAAATATCTTCGTTTTCTTATTGGAGGTCATGGGGCCACATTCACTGGTTTGAAATCGCTGCTTTAAGTGGTTTGCGACTCAAAAATTATGAGTGCAAGCACGATGCGTACATACCTTTTTATTGTTGCGATCGGAAAGCCCGAGCGGCAAGTGCGCAAAGCTTCGCACTGTGGCAGCAAGCAACAATAGAGTTCACCCGACGAGATCACTCTCGTCGTCACTGTTAGCAAGCACAATCACCTGTTCACCAGGTTCACAAGCATTAAATTATTAGAAGTCACTCACCAACATCACACCATCGAGATCACTCTATTATTGCTTGTTCGCGCCTGATATATGGTGTTGTTCTTCGCGCGCCTTCCGTTCGTGGTGAACAGCGCAACGCCACCGGAGAGGTTGCAGCAATATATTTGGTAAAACCTCCTCCAACCTTCGCAACGCCTGATGGAGTTTCACGCAACCAGCATTCCTCTGAGATATTAAAACGCCACCTAAAAATGGTGAGGACCAGGACCACGTCGACAAGTGCTGATCTATATGAATTGGATAGGATGGGCAATCAGCTGTGTCGGCAATTGTGTCATTGTTGGAACCTGTATGATCACTTGCTTGTACTCATAACTTTTGAGTCGCAAACCACTTAAAGCAGCGCTTCCTCTATGCGGATAGAGTGGTTTTCCTTTCTTCGTCTAAGCCAGTGGTTCCCAAACTGGGGGTAAATTACCCCCGGGGTAATATGCGATTTTTCGGGGGGTAACGCGGATCCAAAAAACCACAATGTTCTGCATTATGATCACTGCGAAATATTGAGGGTAAGACATCGTCGCTACCTTGGTTTGGGTAACGGCTCGAGCAAGTTTCGGGACCACTGGTCTAAGCAGAGTCTCTAACATGAATTTTACCAATTTGCTATGAAGGGAATATTAGTTTACAAAAGAAAGAGGTATTACGTCTGTCAAGAGTTGTTAAAGTGGGGTGCAAGAGTTCGTGGAAGCGTTTTAAGGGGTCTGTGCAGTTGGATAATGAAAACGTTTGACGAGAGACGAGAGCTAGCAAAACATCGGCTTTGACTTTTCTAGCTTTAATCGACAAAATTTCAACTTCAACGAACAAAGCGGCAAATCGAACCAGCAACGCCCTGGACTCAATTACAAGTCCTTACATAAGGCTCACTAATCAGGAATGCGCGCTTTTGGCACAGAACAAAGAAAGAGCAACGTACGAACGCCGAGAACACAGTATAAGCCATCATAACGTTGAAAGCATTGGCGATTTTCTTTTTTGGTAGCAAGAGCTATGGCTGCTGTACTTGCTTCTGCTACAACAAATGTATGCGAGTCCGAAATATCAGCCTTGGCTGCAACCAACAGGAAAATTTAACTGGTTGGATGTTAAGGATTACATGCGTGATACCTTGTCGAATATTACGCTCCAATTTCATCTTGTTGGAGACCAACGACAACACACGTAACTTTAAAAGGAAAGCTGTGGTAAATAAATAGCACTTGGCATTTCCGTCAACGTGACAAAACTTTAATGTCGTTTCACTCATCTTTTCACTTATTGTGTTATCTCCAACTTTTGTTTTGCCGTAAATTAGTTTTTCTAAGTCTAGGCTACTTGTGGTTCTGCAGAAACAAAACAAAAAATAAGTTGAAAAATTTCATCTCTGTGTGCACTGTAAATAAGCAATGGCGCGTTGCAAGAGTGTGGTAACTTTAGTTAAGTGGCTTTGTCTGACAGAAGACAGAAAATATTGACACTCGAATGGTTAGAATATGCGCAGTATTGCTCTGCAATTGCGATACACGAGGTTTCAAGCATCACAAAGTTCTTTTTCTAAATTTGTCTTTATCCCCATCCGAGAGTATTGTCGCTTATTGAAAAATGAATGAAAGAGCGGTGCTTTTCGAAGAATTTATTTTGTATGTAAGAAACGAGCACGAAGTAGCAGTAAAGTTAGTTACTCACTAAGCATCGAGTAGATTCTTCGCAATAAAGCATATAGACTGTAGTGGTCCGGCCATGCGACCAGAAAGCACCAGCAAAGGTAGAACCCTTTTGAAAGAGTCAAGTATCTGTAATAACATCTGCATCTCGACCTAATGTTTTTACCTGATAAAGGACAATCAAAGAAAAACGTGAAGTTGATTTTTAACAACACCTTTCCCTTCCAAAGTGCTTTTAACGAGTTGTTTATTGCGTGCGCAACTGTGTGATCCTAAAAAAATACAATGGAAAATAGAACTGCTCTCAGTGACTACACCGAAGGTTAGACATTGTTTTGAGTTCACCGTTCTTCGGCGTCTTCACGACGTGCAGTCCTAAAATCTCTTGTGTGGCAGACATGGCTTTCTGACTTCTTACTGTTTGTTTAAACTTGTTTGTCTTTGTGCTTGAATGTAAGCTTGAAAAGCATTCATATATTTTTCCTGTGGACTTTTTCGTTTCGGAAACGCCGTCAGAACTTCTGAAAACACTGAAGTAAGTAGCAAAGATGTTTCGATGACTTTCAGGGTTTTATTGAAGATACGATAAAGAACGATTAAGATCTTTTTTGTGTTATTATGTGTTGTTATCAAATGGTTTGAGAGGTAATCTTTCAACTTCTTGACTCCGCTGCAAATTGCCTTAGTGTTGGTTTTGTCTGCAGGGTATTATTGTGGAAATCAAGATTACTACACAAAGATGGTTAAAGGATTTTTGGCTGGTTGGGAAGACAGCGGGAAATTTTCTGGTTTAGATTTCCATGACAACTACAAGCCAGACTGGAGTGCTAATGACACCTACTCAACTTACTTGTATCAGAAACGAGCCACTGAAATAATTCAAACGCATGACAAGACAAAAGTAAGTGACCTAAGGACACTGAAATCTCTGGATGTAACATTGAGATTTAGTTATACTGTGAATCAACGTTCATTAACCTTTTTTGAGCCACGGAGCACCTTGTACTCTCGTATTATATGGAAGATTCAAACCGGTGATAGTCGACAGTTTTTTTGCGGGATAGCTGATTTTCCGCGGAACACCGATTGAAAAAACGATTAAAAAACAAGGTTGCAAGGCATACAAATATCTGGTGAAACTGGGCGTTAATTTTGTGTGCAATTATGATTTCGCGCGAAAACACGCTCATCGGCCACTGAAGTCTTATTCAAACGCATCGCCGTCACCTTAGCTGAACATAATAAATCTTTCGGTTTCATCTGTTGCTTTGGCATGCATGTCAACTACGAAGTTCTATTTGAATAAGACGTTGGTGGCCCCAGAATGTTTTTGCCCGAAACTATATTGCATCAAAATTTTAAACTTATGTTTACAAGGTATGTGCAAGAGGCTCTGCTCCTAAGGTTCAACACTCTGGCGCAACAGCTTACTACGAACCAGCCACGAGGACAGCAAAGAATAAAATACGTTCGTGATAGGACAATAGTAGATTTTCCACTATCTATGAAAAAATTCTGATTTTTTAATGCTACCGAAATGCTTGTGCTGATACGACTGTCGTTATTCTCGGTTGTTGCGGGAACGAAGGGAAGGCATCCAAGAAGCGTCAAACTTAATTTAATTTACTCCCGTAGACCCAGAAGGAATTGATCTCCGCATGAAAAAGCAGAAAACAGAGAAGTGTATTGCTTCCTTCTCGAGGCATTTGAAGTTGAGTCGTTGCATGATGACTGTCAGAGATATTTTCTCCATAGGAAAATCAACAGAGACTTGGGAAAGTTGTCATTAAAGCTATGGTGTGCTGATTTTTTTTCGGTCACAGACCGAAAGTTTTTTGAATGACCGAAAAAAATTAAGTCAGTTCGTTAATAATGTTCGAAAACGTTGGCTAGTGAGTGTTGTTGCGGCGAGTTTAATACTATTATGGGACAAATGACCGATATGTCTCAGCGAAAAAACTCAGATGGTGCGTATTAATTAAAAAAAGACATACGAATTTACATCACAGCCTTTGCCAATAATGGTTTAAATCTACGCTGGTACCCGCCGCAAGCTGAATGACTAATTTGATTAGAAATTGACTTGTAGTCTGCCCGTTTTGTACCGACTGCGTGCATCAGAAGTTGCTGCACTGTTTAACATTTCACATTTGAATCCACAGCCTTTATTTCTGTACCTGGCTTTCCAGTCAGTCCATTTCCCTTTGCAAGCGCCACAGAAGTACATTGATATGTATGCAAACGTAACGGATAAAAACCGAAGGATTTATTCTGCCATGGTAACAGCGATGGATGACGTAGTTGGAGCGGTCGTCAGTGAATTGAAAACACAAAAAATGTGGGACAACACACTGACAGTTTTCACAACAGGTATTATTTTAAAAATAGGGGTACTGCATTTACTCGATTTTTAGCCGCCCTTGATTGTAAGCCGCACCTGAACGTAGTTTACCTAAGCCTCTGAGGTCCTTTCGTATAAAGCACGTTTCATGTTTAATTGGCAACCCTGGTAATGATGCTCACACCACTGTAACTGCCTTCTGTTCATCACAATTCCTCCTGTGACGGAGCTAGTACGTGTGCACGTGATGCTGAAAGATAAAAGATAAAGCGAAAAGAGAGTTTGGTCAACAAAACGAAGCAAAGGAAAGACTGGGCGTCATCTAGACCTTTCGATCAGCCAAAGAAGAAAAATGTAAGCCGAACGAAATGATGGAAAAATGTATAAGACGCTGCCTACAATCGAATATATACGGTAGTTGTCAAAATGTGCGAATGAAAGTTCTGTGCTATACTGAGAAATTTTCAGTGGGCACCGTGTTTCATACGACAATGAAGCCTGCTCTAGCGTGGCATTTCTAAATGATTAATCTCGAAAAGGCGGTAGGTAGATCGTCAGCTAGCCCAAAGAAACTTGCAACCTTGGTCCTTAATCAGTAAGCCTTAGGCCTCTAAGTAAGCCTTAGTGCGTCACGAAAATTGATATACCCGTAAGGCTTGATTTTTTGCAAGAAACAATGTATTTCTGTGGAGTTCTTAATCATTTTTTTGCGCCAAACAAATTAGTCACTGCTAGTTATTTGTGTGAAAATAAGTCGAACGCCAAGACATATTGCCCTGCAAATCACATCAAACTACACGACTCCATTGCTTGCTGTGAAGCTTGGTCATTTGAATGTTACTTGTCCATCTACAATGAAGGTTACCAACTGGGATAGTTGTTAACCCGCATTCAATACATTTTTAAGGTGGAAGTACTGGTGTTAGCGGGTAATGGTTAATGAACCAGATGTTAATTTTCGCAGTTTCGTTAATAAAACCAGCTGCACGTCAATGTTTTCATGTCAAGTAAAAGTTGAAAGAGTACGGATACCTTGTACATTGATGTTAGGGGTACAAGTTCAAACAAGGTTTGGGAGCTATTGATCTGTGGCAAAAGCTGAGCTTGCTGACTTTATGGTACACCTGCGATGAGACCAGAACGCAATGCTTGTCGCTGATCGTTACATCTCTGTTGCGAATAACCGAGAGTAATAACCGATGCATGTCGTTCCCCCTCATAACTAAAAATAATATGTGAATGATGCACGACAAGTGTTTCATTTGACTGTGCGTCTTCTGGTTGTAATGCTCAGATGCCGTTCAATTTAAAGAGATGTCCGGTATTGCTTATGATAGAATGGAGGCAGTTGGTTTCCTCACTTTAGCGTAAATGCACCGCTGTGCTACTATCGGTTACGCGCTGTTAACTGTATTTTGTGTTCGCACCATTTCCAGCGTGCAAGTAAGTAAACAACCCCATTTACAATAATGCTCGCACTTGTCTTCTAAGAGTTTGAAAAAGGGTGATATCTCAAGAGGCAGTAATACTGCGTGAGGCATTAATACTGTAGCTCCAATGAGGCAGTAATTCTGCATCTCGTGGCAGCACCCTCATTCGAAAATTTGATAGCTTGACTTACGACCACCGAGTAATTCGCCGTGGCGCTGGTTGGCACGCAGAGACCCTCAACTGTCTGGAGGTGGAGCACGGCGGCCGTGGGTGTAGATTGGCGTGGCATTTAAAGCTGCAGTTATCTTTTGTTTTGCGTTGCATATGTGATACTGTTTGCGTCATAAATCCCCTCCATACGGCTTACTTTGTGTTTGTAACCCTACTTCCATATTGGTAAAACCTTGATTGGAAAGAAGTTGTTGGCGTCGGTTAATTTATTAAGTATGAATAGTTTCGTTTCTTCGAAATAAGATCATACACTACGTTTTCTGTTTTTACAATGTGCGAATGAGTTTTCACCAGAAGTCTCGTCTGCACGTTCTGCGTTACGTTTCACCACGTTTTCGGTGTCTTTTGCTAAAGCACTTGTACACGGCTTTTTCAATTTGAATGCAAAAAATCCTTGTCAATAGCATTTTTCCACTATGTAACACTTGCTTTCTTTACCAGGCATGGTGTTTCAAATGTATTTTATTTTTCGTGAATATGGCTTGCCTCAATTGCAGTTTTGGAACTAAAACTACATCATATTTTATTCTCAAGAAGCTATGTTTTATGTTTATGAAACGTAACTGTTGGTGAATGTTGATGCAACAGATAATGGAGGACAGACATTGTATGGCGGTAACAACTGGCCTCTACGAGGAAGAAAAGCTAGTCTTTGGGAGGGCGGTGTAAGAGGAGTCGGTCTTATCCACGGAGCTGGAATAGCGGACAGCAAACGAGTCAGCACAGGTAAGTGGTGGTTGCAAGAACAATTGTGGGTGTGCTGTACATGTTGCATGAGTTGCTTTTGCATCCCATACATTATTGAAGCCATTGCAGAATCACAACAGGAATAGAACCTCCCAGAAATTTTTTGTCTGCAGTGAACTCCGCAACCACTGGCGGTGTCGATGACGGAAAACGGTCTTAAGTCGCGAAGCGTCTTGAGCTTGCTTGCCAGCGAACCGGCTCAGATGACATGTTTCGTACTACTTGAGACTAAAGCTGGATGCACACAGCATGCGTCCTTTGCGTTTTTGGGCGCATGCGTCTGATTTCGTGACGTCAGGTCCTTTTCTGATGCGTCTGGTATGGTCTACGTTCAAGGAAAAGTGAGTCAGAACAGTGAGTCTGATGCGTCAATGTAGAAACAGGTTCTACTCGAACGCAGACCATACCAGATGCATAAGACAAGGACGTGACGTCACGAAATCAGACGCATTCGCCCAAAAAAACGCACAGGACGCATGCCGTTTGCATACAGCTTAATCGCGAATGATTAGGGGTACTAGTAAATGCGTTGCAAAACAGAACCCTAAGTGTAGTGTTGAAAAACGTTTGATGACGCATGTGGAAGTGCTGCGTGTACAAGATCAAAGCCCATTTCAATGCAATGAACCGCAACTTCAGCATGATCGGAGATGCCCTGGCAATGGATCAGTCGGTTGCTGCAGATTGCAATCGACCTTCGCGGGCATGAGTTGTCCCGGTTTGAATGGTTAAAGTGTGTTATGCAACACTAGCAAGACTGTAAACAGAAAAGGCGTCACGCGATACTGACGTGATATTTTTTGCCCAACCATTGGAGTTTGTGACTTCGTAAATAACATTGTTCGCTCGTTCGCAAACATTGGGCGCATTTACGAGTTTTAACTTCGTGTGAACTGCGATCTGGTGACAAACGTTGTTTGGCGAACTGCCAAGGACATAGTTTATTTTGAAAATGTCAGTATGTTCAACATTGCATGTGTCCCTCGTTCTTCACGAGGTCGTTTGAAGAACGCGGTCATTGGTCCATGAAAGCTGGTCATTGGTGGAACGCCACAATCCATAACCGCATGTGTTGTTGTGTTGTTTGCAATCAGTGTTGGCGTTATCTTTAGAACTGATGCACGTTTCTGATTGGTTCCCAACGCTGCTGCACGTTGCCGGCTCGAATACGAACAGCACGAAGCCTCTGGACAGTTTCAACATGTGGGAGACGATCTCAAAAGCAGACGTTCCATCGCCGCGAACCGAACTGCTCCACAATATCGATCCGATGTTCAAGCGGCCCTACGGACCAACTCCACCCATGACACCCTTTCCCAACAAGCACGGCGTCGATACTTTGCGCGGCCACACTGCTCTCCGATGGATGAACTGGAAACTGTACACGGGCGATCCAGGTGAAGACTTAGCACGATTTTACCATTATGTTCTTTTAAATGCTGTGATGTTTACTGCGAACACAAGCCCCGTTCTAAAACAAGATAATGCGTTTGTGGAGCAGCCCAACAACTGAACGCGTTTTTATAAATTGTTGCGAGTGTGGTCACTTCATCAAGGGTCTACAAACCTGTTTACAAGCAGTTTCTACAGTACCTTTGTAACTGCCTTGTGTCTTGTTGCAAAGAAAAGGATACAGTTCAATTTTCCAACGTTGTGTTTGAGTTTTTAACGTATATTGAAATGGTAGGAATAGTTGGACGTATGTTTTTTGCCGCTTGAAATGCTTGGTTGCGCAGGTCACGACACGTGGGATCCACCTCCCCATCTGTACAGCAACCGCACCGTGGACACTGCGTGTCTCGCGTCCAACGGTCATCACCCGAGCTGCGCCATTGAGTTAAAGAAGCAAGCACCTGTTCCAAGTGTCCGCTTGTATGACGTCGTCGTTGATCCCGCCGAGCGAAATGACGTTGCCTCGCAAAACCCGATGATTGTTGACCAAATGCTCGCCAAGATCGCCGCGTACAACGCCACCGCCATCCCTGTATCGTGGCCCGGAGGTGACGCCGAGTGCGACCCGGCTTTGCGTGATGGAGCTTGGGGACCATGGAAGTGAACCCGGTGACTTTTCCTTTGCAAGAAGGAGCGTTGTCACCGCGACTTGCGGAACCGTTGTTGGTCGAAATCAGTTGTAATGTGTCTTTCCACAAAGTTATCAACATCTCATCACGGTGAAAACCCGCAATGCAGCTTTGCTGCCATTAATATCCTTACTTGAAATTGGGAAATTACCCTCTTCGTGCGCTCTGCCAGTGTTCGTGTAATCGTGTGTGAATCCATGTTCGTCTGAATCCTTTGTCACCATTGTAAACTTTTCCAGGTTGCTGACTGATTTTTATGTCAAGTGCATCATAAGCTGATAAAGTGGCAAAAATAAGCTTGATGGTCTAATGCAGTGGTTCCCAACCAGAGGGACAAGACATCATTTCAGGGTGTGAAATAAGCGTCCCTCGTAATGGCCGGAAATTGATCTGTTTGCTACTCCTTTTGTACATCTTTCATATTTATTAGAGTAGAATTCTTCTATCACTTCACTTCATTGGATCGGAGAAAAAGCGTCGCTATAGGCGAACTGTGGTTATAGCCGAACTACAGCACAACAAATCGTTTTATTTCAATGCCAGAGCCTGGCAAGTGTTAAAAGTGTTCTTTGATCAAGATGGCCACTTATTGTATTGCATTTTTGCGTAGGTGTTGTGATAAGAAAAAGTCAAATTTAATTTTGTCTTAATTTTTCAAAAGCGCGGTAAACGTCTCTCTTGCGATGTCGAAATCTCGATGTCTTGCAAGTTTTGCCACTTACGTGCCATTTTCGCTATTGAACGAAACAACGATGCCCTATTTCTGTAATATGATACTGCTTCTTTTGTGCGACAATTTACCCCCTGTTCCACCAAGATTATCGATCAAACTGACTACAGTCGCAACAATTTCCCAAATTCTGTATAGTAAAACTCATGTAACGATTTGACTCGATTGTTGCTGATGGCGCAAAAAGTGTGAGTTTGGAAGCTAGTTCTTGATTATATACAATATATAAATTGTAGTGGGTGCGAGGTCAGAACAATTTTTTTAGGGGTTCAGGGGTGTAAAAGGTTGGGAACCCCTGGTGTAATGTCATAATTATCATGTTGTTTTTATCACTTTTTGGTCAGTTAACTCGGGTTGTTTGGGAACTGTAAGCGGCTGTTTTGCAATTCAAATCTGTGATGAACTTACATTAAACTGGACTCTGTAAGATGACGTGCTGAACGTGTTCTTTTGTTTCCATGTTTAAAAATTGGCGGTAGGTTCATCGTTTTTCAGTTTAAGTTTATTGTAAATTGGCTGCCCACACTTCTATTTGTGCGCTCTGCAAGTTGTATTGAAAAGAACGCAACAAAGAAATCGCAGAAACTATTGTTTTTGAAAAATACTTCTCGAGATGATAATTTTCACCTAAATAGGTTGCTGTTGGAGCGTTTCCAAAAATTTTCCATGCAGTTTATGTCGTTGTTTGCGCATGCTATGTTGTTTCGCGCCGCGTTTGAAATTCGTCTATCATTGTTTGATGTCTGACTTACCACGTGAAACGAACTATCACTGTATGAATGAACTATGCAGTTTACCCGAAAGTAACTGCGGAGTTACTTAAATACAACATTCAAACCATGCTGTGCTCAAAAATTGCTAATTCATTGTCTCCATATTTAGGCGCTAAGTAACGCTTGAAAAAATTATATTTAATATTTTGTTAACCCCTGTTTAGTAGCGGACTGGAGGGGTAAGGGAGAGCTGCCGCGGTCTACATTTTCGAGTTCTTTTTTTTTACTTAATGGCAGTTGTTCGGGTGGCGATTGTCCTAGGTGGCACATATCCAGGTGGCTGCAGCCCTACAACAATCGTGCTCAACTGAGTTGGTGGCTAAATTTCATTCGTACGTTCATGAATGTATTTAATAGAAATGGCTTCAGTTAATAGGTTCAGTTGAAACTGTTTTCTGGTTGTAGTTACGAGCGATTTTGCCAGTTATTTCAAGATTATGGAATTGTAATTTTGCATTTGATCTACATTTGTGTGGTACGATTGGATTGGTTATTTGGTCTGAAGAGGTGCGTGGCCCTAGATTTTGTTGCGAAACAGTTGTTTTTTTGCGATTGACAGAATAAATGAGTACCAGCATAGCATCTTTCTAAAGAGTAGCCGATTTACATGTTTATTTATTTAACGACACTTGCCACAGGCGTTAGCCTGAATCCTGCAATCTTGTGTGTCACGACGAGCTGATATAAACAAAAATACAACAGAAAAGCGCGAATCACACATAGATGATGCACCATATTACGAGGATGCTGTCAGAATCTATCGCAAGATTTCAGAAACTCATATACGGTGCAAAAACAGCCACCGAGATTTGTGTTGGCGTATCAGACAGACCAAATAGGAATAGACGCAGCAACTCAACGTTGCATAAGCAGTCAAAGTGCGCAGCTGATTTGTTATCGGTTAAAACAATACAGACCATGTTGCAAAGTATCATGCGTGCGACATCATGGAATTTACAAAAAGAAAAGGTGAAGCTCAGTTTCGATATCACCGCAAACGCGGATACGATAAGATGTTTTATTAGTATTTAATGGACTGTGGCCGAAGCGAAGAATGCAATGTACGGATGTCAAACGAGGATGAACTCCCAAAAGATGAAGGGTTCTATGGTTTGCAACGTAGTAACAGGATTTTAAACGATTCATGCAATTAACGTGGTTTGGAGAAGATTTAATTTCAAGTGGAAGCTAATTCCACAAGCGTCCCGGTTCTCCGTAAGCGAGAGGCCTTACGGAGAAAAAAGTTAAAATGCCAGAGATTTTTTTAAAAGTGTAATCTGAACGTCTAGATCAGCGTGGTCCAACTAGGTTTGACCTGCGGGCCATTCTACGAAAACGTGAAAACTTGCGGGCCATTTCTAACAAAATGATGTGCAAAACAATAGATTCACAAGATTTAAAATTGAAAAGTGAAGATAAGAGATCATGTCATTGGAATCATTACACAATGGCAATTCACAACAAATCTCTGTCAGTGGGATGCCTGTGGTGGAGGCTCCTCTGACACTGTCGTTCCGTTCCTAAACCCAATGTGATACTTTTAGCAAGTCTGAGACTATTGTCCGGCGTTTCGTGTGCAATTCGATTTCTGTTTTTAGATTTGGCAGAAACTGTGCTCCAAACATCGATGCGAAATCTTTAGTTTGGGAAGCCTATCTTTGCTGGCTAATTTCCAGAACATCTCTACAGTCTAGCCTATCGCCGCTAATGTACATTTTTATTAAAAGATGTTCTGCTTGTTCTAACTAAAATTGCCTACTGCAATATACACACAACAAACAATACTGAGAAAGCTCGCGGGCCTTAAAATTCTATCCGCGGGCCACATGTGGCCTGCGAGACTGAAGTTGGACCACACTGGTCTAGACTGTGGCGCAAAGCGTAGGGAACAAATTCACTGAACGATCTACAAAGACCCATAGGGGAACGGCAGGGTACAAAACGAAAAATTATTTTAGAAAATTAGCGGAGCATATTTCTCTGCGATGGTATAAGGTTTAGACCAAGTAGTACATTTGAAGAGGCAGTCCCGTCGCTACGGGGGCTTCGGTGGGCCTAGCTCCCCTAACAAAGTTCCAATCCCCTCAAACTGAAATATGAAACACTATAAATACGTAGAGTTTTTTCCAAATTTTAGAATGTCAAGCTCCAGCCCCCCCTATTGAAACCTTTCTGGCGACGGTTCTTTGAAAAGGATGTAGTTTTCAGCAGTGGCGTATCTATGCAAAATGGCGTCCACGGCAAAGTTTAACTGTGCGCCCTTTCTAATAATTTCCATATTAGATATAGGCACAATTTTTACGAAAAATTAACCATGAACAAAATGAATCTTTAAAACGGAAAATATTTGTGTTTAATTTTGCTTAAAACTTTTCAGCAAATAGAAATACATTATCGGAAAGGACTATAATATATTTCTTTACTCATTTATTTCTATTATGAAGAATATAAAAACAATCAGATAATAACGTTATCATAATATATAAGCCTGCATAGCGTTGGCTGACAAAACTGTAGGCTATAACTTACAAAAAATCAAACAACATATTGCAACTGCAAACGACAATTTCTTTTAAAATGAAACACATTGAATTCCAATTGTACAATAAGGTATTTAGTGCACGTCACGTATTACTTGTGCTCGAAAGACACAATTCCATCGAAACATCAATATATTATAACGGAAAAGTTTAGGGGTTAGGCTAAACAATGCCGCATTTAGCTACATCCGAAGTTCCTACGTGAGTTCGATCATAGACGTAGCAAGGACGGTAT
>JGI24158J21664_10004104_pt1 | contig 18618 bp, 7 predicted proteins | sample Ectturendosymbi3_FD_21664 | JGI IMG/M metagenome (IMG submission 21664)
CGGCTAGAAATGATTTGCCTTGAACTCATATGATACCTTGCTCAGGAAATAAGATGTAAAAGCTGTTTCTAGTAAAGTTTAGGTACCGCCATTGTTGCGTCAGCGTCATAATACTGTTGCGATCGGAAGTCCCGAGCGGCATATGCGCAAAGCTTCGCACTGTGGCAGCAAGCAACAATGGAGTTAACATGCCATGATCACTCTATTATTGCTTGTTCGCGCCACATACATGTATGGTGTTGTTCTTCACGCACATCCCGTTCGTGGTGAATCACACATTCAACGCAACACCACCGGAGAGGTTGCAACAATACCAACATTCTAGAAATTCTAACCAGAACGCCGTACCGGCAATAATTCTTTTACCGGAACGACGGGCTGTTCCGGCTTACTTTCACCTCTGCACTGATCTCTTTGAAGGGTTGAATTTTGAACAATCATTTTTCAAAACCGTTTTTTAAGGAGCTTCTTCTTGCAAAAGTTTATAAAAAATAACCTATGCAGTCTCGAGACTAAGAGCTCGAGACCGAGACCGAAATCCTTCGAGACCGAGACGAGACCTTCGAGACCGAGACGAGACCTTCGAGACCGAGACTCCAAACAACGGGTCTCGAGGCCCGTCTCGAGACCGAGACCAAGACTCGACCAAGACCCATCACTGGTAGAATATCACTCTGTGCATGCGCCCATGGCTTGAAGTCAGAAATTTCGGTTGACACCGGATCCGTCAGTGGTCACCTCTGCTTGCTGTTGCGCTTGACCAAACAGAAAATTGTTCTGATTGGAGGCAATGATGTCCGTATCAAATGGCGCGAAACACCCAAACAAATGGATTTTATGGTCGACTGCGCGGAGTTCCTGCAGAGTGAAAAACTGACCATATGGCTGCCGCCAGTACCGCTGGTGCTGCCGCATGACCGACATCAGGCAAGGCAACAGTGTATAACATATTTCGGTCAGCCTATATAATAGATGTTTTGTTCTGTCAGATCTACAGATAAAACAAAGCTCCAACCGGTCTTGGTAGGAGTAGGAGAAAGTAGGCCTAATAGTAATATTATATTATTACTAATAGTAAATACTGTATACACTTAACACTAACAGTAGGCAGACCATCACCATGTCTGGCTTTCAGTTTGGAAGGACTAAAATTAAAGGCAGTGGAACTGGAGTGGCTACAGGACCGCCTGAGGATATTCTTATTTGAAACCTTATTCGGCTTCCACCTGTAACATGACAGTAACGCATAACGAGAGTGGAATAGGCTTGGCATAAACATAGTCATACTAAACGTAAAAGGTTACGTATTAAACGTAACCTATTCCTAACGCTAACCTAACGGTAACCCCTAAACCCTGAAGCAAAAGTTTAGAAAATTAAAAAAAACAAACTAAACTTGTCCCACAAATTGAAATGTGCAAGCAATCACTATTAGTACAAAAACGCAAGGTGCTAAGATCAGACTCAGAGGCGAAGCCATAACCATTGGCATGGTTGATGGTAGACTTGAAACCTAACAGGAGGGCTACCAGGTGGATGCTGCTTGAGTGACAAACTGACCGATTTATTTGAACCGCGTCATGCGAGGCAGTACGGTGGAATAAGTTTTGTAAAAAACCCATTGGGGCTTCCGTAGCTACTTCCTAAACCTAAACTTCGGAAACTTTTGAAAAAGTAAAGAAAAAGTGGTCTCATGAATTGACATGTGCAACCACTAGTGCTACCAAAATGAAAGTCGCCAATTGAGGTGAGGCCAAGGGCTAAACCGCAAACCATTGGCACAGCAGTCCTTAAACGCATCTGCTACGCTGCGATATCAATGCTGTTTGAATGACAAACTTAGTGTTCTATATTTGAACCGCGTCATACAAGGCGGTTCAATAGTCACTTCCAAATTAAGAACCATATCAAGTGAAATTTAATTGCTAACCTTTACAGAATATCTGACCAATTCTTTTATGTCAGTTGCTTCTTAGAGTAAAGGATTAATCTAGCAATTATTTTTTTTCTAACCTTTCTATCCTTGTGTAAACTCTGACCATAACTAATAAACCCTATCCCTAAACCCTAACCTTAAACTGTAACCTAATCCTAAATCTAAACCTCCAAGTACATCAAAAGTGCTCACAGAAAGATTGTGAAAACATATAAACTGATCTTAATCAATGCGGATCTCTATTAGCAAAGGCAAACAAACATGTTGAGAGCCAAACCGTCAATCCCTTGCATAGCTGGAATAGACACTTCCCACTCGACCAGGTTCACTGTGCTGCTGATGTCACAAACTCAGCATTATATGTGGCACAAAGCTAGATACGGTTTTCAAAGCTGCATACAATTTTTTAGTTCTTCGAAATAGAAAACTGGATATAGTCATTTGGCAGCAAACATCTTTACCTGTCTAACATGAAGGCATTGCCTTCTGTTCTGCTTCATCTGAACCTTTGCCATGTTTCTTGTCTTTGTCTTATGTCTGCTAAGGCTTTGATAAAAGTTTATTTTCTTCTTTCAACTATGAACCTTGTTCTCATAGGTAATTAAGTATTAATACTATTTTAGCTTGGTCCTCACAGCGTGAATTGTTGCTAGAATGAGCATTTCAGCCAGCCTAGGATGAACTTGCTTGTAGAGACTCAATTTTTCTCAGCACCCCTGATCCTTGTTAAAAAAATTTTGGTTAGAAGCTTTCTCAATTGCTGATGTCAGCAGTCTATTTAGTCACAGTGAGCTTCGCATCACAGTTGACATCTGGATTAGTGCCACAGTTTGTCAAAGTGCAAGCTGTCAGTGTAATAGAATTGTTGGGGCATGAACTCTGTTGCCCAGAGATGTAGGCCGCTCTAACATTCAGCAATAAACTATTATCAAAAATTATTAATTAAACTACATCAATATTCCATCCATCCTATAACCTGTCAAATTGATGGCAGGAAGTAGCAGACCTGGTGGTTCATCTGTAAGCCTTTGGTTCAAAGGTTGCAGTTTTATATGGGATGCGACACTCATGGACATCTTTACCCATTCGTAATTCATTGCCACTACCTGATCACTGCCCTTCAAGCTGGCCTTGCAGCAGCAAATACTATGACTCCAGAACATTAAAAATGCAGATCTTTGAAACACCTGCATATTTCAGTCAGTTGTTACTGCAAAGAAGAACTTCCTTTTATGTGTTTCAGTTTGTAAAATACCTCTTTGCAAAACATGAATTGAATATTTGAAGTATTGCCTTTGAAAATAAATCTGGGTTTTCTGCACTGATGAAACAGGAGATTCCACACTGCAAGGTACTCACTGTTTCTTTTATCATCATGCTTTGGCATCAAAACCTGAAGTTGAAGAAAGTCCCTGATATATTTCTGTAAAGACCATCCTCTGGATTAGAGGTCATGCTCTAAATCACCTCCTCTTTAAGTCACTTTTTGAACATCTCGGAACTCAACCTAAAGTTTTACTTTACCACCCAGAAGCCCGCTGGCTCTCACTTGTGAGAGTTTATCAAAGTATTTCTGGAAGAACATTATTGTGATCTGCTTGAAGAGTTGGGATCATAGGAATTCAACCAGATCTTAGTGTAGTTAAGTGACGTGTTCACTCCTATGATTGATATGAGTTTATCACTAGAGCAAAAATAGAAATATATTGAATTGCTATGAAGAGCAAAACGCATTCAAAGATAAGTTTATTCTGTGGTGTCGGTGAGTGAAAAAAAGGGAATTATTTAGAAAAAGGGGAATTAATTGGAAAAATAGTCAATTGACAATCAATGAATCTTCAAGTTTTATTCCTAGTGTTTGTGAAGAAATTATGGCTCATATGTAAGTGCTGTTGTTGCAACCACTCCGCTGGCGTTGCACTGAATGTGCGGTTCACCATGAACGGAATGTGCGTGAAAAACAACACCATATATATGTGGTGCGAACAAGCAATAATAGAGTGATCTTGGCGTGTGATCTCTATTGTCACTTGGCGCACTTGCCGCTTGGACTTTTCCGATCGCAACACTGTCAACATGGGATAGATATTTTGATACAGATAAGATGGAAACTTCTGAAGAATGGATTATGAATCCATACTCCTTCAATTTGGATAAAATGTCAGATGATGGAAAGCTTAAAGAAAGTCTTACAGAACTGTGTTCAAATCGTGCTCTTGAAATGCAGTTTCATAGTAAAATTTTGGAAGAGTGTTGGTCAGGGATGTAGTGGGGTAGGAATGCATTCCCACACGTCCCAGACCTTTTTGCACTAGATTACATTAAAACATGGCCACAATCTCAGATGTGCTAATGACATGTAGATTTGCACTGCTAGTCAAAATTATATTGTGAAACAGGAAGACCCAGTGTGGAAATTCTTGTAGGCCAATCCTTACTTTGTTCAAACTATTTGGTGTAGTCTTTTTTTTATTTGGTGTGGGAACAGCATTCCTACACCTCTTTTTTTAGCACTACACCCCTGGTGTTGGTACTCAGTTATGGATATTTTTCCTAGATTTTCTGAAACTGCACTAGCTGTGCTCATTTCGTTGGTGACAACATGCTTATGCAAGTCAGGATTTAGCACCTTTTTGCTAATTAAGATGAAATCTAGAAATTGCTCGGAATGCACAGGCAGTAATGCATGCTGTTATCAGCTGGGCTACCATCGACTTAGACACAAAAATAAGGACGACCAAAAATGGACATTTATCAGCATCTTTTATATTTAAACATCAGCATAAGTGTAAAAATCGTTTATGAGATTGTACTCATGCACTTCATGAGCAAATAAAAGTGATTGTAATAAACTGGCAGATGAATGAATATGTCAGCCATTAAGAACCTGTCAACACAAAAAATTTACATTTTACGTGGTGGTCCTAAACTTTTGGCCAGGAAGGTAGGAATGAAATTCTAAATAATTTGTTGCTTCAAATCGATCTCTGACATCACTGCTGAAAATAAGATAAAATAAGGACGCAAGTCCAAAATAAGTACATTTCTTAGAAGTAAGTACAATGAAGTTTTCTAATACAGTCTGGAGTCCCTTTCATAATAAGGACAAATCTTACAAGGATGGTATGGTAGTCCTGGTAAATGGTTATCAGCGACATAGTTATACATTTTTTAAACTCAAACAAGAAACAGGACCAAAAGAGTCATTACTGAACAGAAAACTTTTAGAAGTCAGCCTTTTGATTTTATTACTTTATATGTATTTCAAACCAGTGATTATTTTTTTAGAATATTTTCAAATGTTAATCTATGTTGTCCTTTCTAGTCCATATGTTTGATTTTCATAACACATTTAAAAACTCAAATTCCTTTCTAGATTATAAATTATAAGGGGTGTGAGATCAGGAAAATATTAGGGGTGCAGGCATAAACAAGGTTAGGTACTCTTAAAAAGGTCAGAAAAAGGAAACATCACTCATAGTGTCATTGTCTATGACTAAATGCCATATATTAATGCAAGATATGAGATGTGCACATTTGGTCACATTTTTTTTCTTGAATTACTGGCTCAGGAATGATGCTGGTGTCAGTGAGATCTCAGACACTCACATCACTCTAACCTTAAAAGCTCCAAATTTCTGTAATAATACTTCTCAGCAAGGTAAATCTGAGCCTTGATATTAATTACTGAGACATATGACTCAGTTTTTATGTGTTAATTCTTGCAGTGTTTTATTGACATTGGCACTTACCTGTCTCTCCACTTATTGTGCATACAAGGGAATTGAATGATGACATTTCACTGTTGATAACTCTTTGGTTGTATCTACTTTTCATGTCTTTTCTATGATGTTGGTAGATCTGTTCATTGTGTAAGTGCAAATAGGACTGTGAGACAGGACTGGTGATATATCAAAATATATGTCTTCTCATAGCCATACTATGCCTACAACCCTTGTATCGAAATATCAAATGGGAATTCTTGAAATGTCAGTTGTTAGAAGACAGAATTTATTTATAGTTATGTCCAACCCAAATAGCTTTCTGAGCCAAAAATTATGTCATTATCTTAACCAACCAGGGCCACACATTGAATGATATGTTAATGAGTGCCACAAATTGAATGGCTTATCTTAGCAAACTAAATCAGTAGAGGTCCACAGCATCAGTACCACCAGTGTGGGGCTGTACCACCAGCATGGGGATTTAATTTATTAGTAGCAGTTTGTTGTACCACCAGCATGGGCGTTGAGTAGAGAAGTGTCTGTTCATACCGCGAGCAGGGGGATTCAATAGAAAATCTAGTTATTGTATTACCATGAGTATGGGGACTGAATTTAATAGCAACAGTTTGAACTACTAATGTGCCAAAAACTGGTGGTACTGACGCTGCTGACCAGCCCCCAGCAAAATTTAGCTTTTAAAGCCAATGTACTGAAGGCATTCATATCCTAACTGGAGTGGTAAGTAGCAACAGACTTGATAAACTGGCACTGAAGACCACCTGCATTAAAAATGTCAACTTCAAGATTATCAAAATAAGGACAGGTTGTCAGTACATAACAATGTTTCCCAACCGGCACCCTAGGGTCTCATTTACAGTACTCATGGGTGCCATAAGCTAATGCGTCTTTCAGTACATCATTAAAAAATACATTTTCAAAATGTCATCAAACTTTAAAGAAAATTGCTATGGGTTCGCCACTGTGTGCCGCAAATTATAATTCTTTTCCGTTGGGTGCCACAAGCAAAATATGTAGGTAAACACTGGTATATATATTTTTACTACAGCAAAAACCTAAACTGGTCCACATGTGGCCTGCGATTTGGACATGGCTGGTTTATAACTTGCTTACAGTAACTATTTTGTTTTATTAATGACTACATAGATAAGATTCTCTGAAATATATGATAACACCATACACTTGCACTGCATTATTCTAGGAATCAGGTCATTGCAAGTGAACAGCGTAAGTATTCCAGAAAGTGACAACTGTACTCTTTCCCTTATCAACAACAGTTTCAACTAAGGTGAATTTCAAGATCTATCAATGTATATTACAATCATCTTCATTTGAAACAACTCCAAAAGTTTTGTGTATATAGCTGTAAGTATAAAGATTTTGTTTTTTCGTGTACTGTGATTAATCGTAGAGCTAGGGTTGGCAATTAACAGCCTGCGGGCCAAATGTGGCCAGCCACATCATTTTCAGTGGCCCACGGAAGCATTCACAAAAAATTTTCAAACATAATATTTCTTCCAACTTGCACAGTAGATGTTAGTGTTGAAGCTTACTTGAAACGACTATTACAACTGACTTGCGTCTATTTCCATTGGAAGGTGTGGCTCTCTGGTAAATGCGACCTTCCCAAAGTGGCCCCCAAAACAAATAAATTGCCCACCCTCGTCAAGGAGTTTGAGGATAATGGGAAGAAGTGCACTGCAATTTCATATGAATGATGAATTTAAGTATATATCACACAAAATACTGCAATGTGGTTTATTTATTAAATACATACATTAGGTTTATATCTATATCTACCAAAAATTTCAGCTACCTAAAATAGTGGTTTCACAATTTTTTATTAGCATTTTTATGGAGAGAATAATGTGTGCATCTTCATTAATAGACTAGTGTGTGCACGTTGATTTATTTTTTGAATAATTTCGTTGTTGCAGCTCCATCTGCTAATATTAGATGTTTCAGCTTTGTTCTCTTTTCTTGTTGAAATCAGTATTATATTTAGTTAATTAAAGAAATGTTCCCTATGGTTTCACATTATCTCTGAAGTTTTATCTAAAGCAGAATATATTAGTCTGATTCATTCTGTCATTTGATTTTTTGGTCTAAAATTATAGCTTGCTTGAGGTTGGGACATTTAAAGCTTATGAGAAGTTTAGAAAGGTTGAACACTTATGTGTTTCTTATACATTGGTACAAATTTCATAAAAACTCAAATACTATTGTCCCTTTGTAGTATGGAAGTCACTTGCATAAAAATGATGAAGCACAATATTGCTATGAAATAAGTATTGTTTAATTCAGACTCAGTCATATGGATAATGCAGGAACCCTATGAATGCAGATACATGTACCCAGAAAAAGTATTGGTTAACTTAGCAGTGTACCTGATGTATATGTTCATATTCCTATCCGTTTGGTGGAATGAATGACCTCAGCATTCAACATTTCTGTGTGCTGGTGAATGTTTCATTGCTGAACAGCTGTATTTATGCTGGCACAACCATACATAACCATGCTTTTAATTTGTTGTTTATTCTGCAATAAAATGAAACAGCAGGTGGAACCTACTTTTGTTTCAGGCATACATTGGCAGATAAAAAACAAGCTTTGTTTGTTTCTCTATGCACCTTTTCAAGTGGCATATGCTAGTTCTGACTTTTAGTTATTTTAATTTTATGAGATTTTTAAGCTCAATAAGGAATTGATGATTTTACAAAACAGGCATTTGCTTGAGTAATTTAATTGTAATTATGTTAAGATTGTTTGTTATTTTTGTAGGATGGAGTTGACATGCTTTTTCTGTAAACATAGCTGCATTTTTTCAAGCTACTAATGTTAAAGCACTTCTACGATGGATTCAAGAAAAGAAAGTGATATAGAAGTAACTATGGTTGTGTAATGTCTCTCAAGATGTCATGTAAGTAACAGTTTTACAATATTTCACAATCCTTGTGTGAGCTGATTTGGATCTGGCATTCCATTTGTGAAATATATTTTTAATAACTTGTAACTCCCATGAGTTCTCACCTGTAGTATCTTTGAGTGAACAAACCAAGCTGAAAATATGATTTTCACTTGAAAAAGTTAATACACTCCAGTTGGTAACAGGTAAAAGATGTTTGCCTTGATGCTTAAACAAAGTCGAGTGTAATGAACTGAAGAGAACACTATTCTTTTACGTGCAATGTTTGCTGAACACTTTTATAGCAAGCACATTTTTCTATATATATATATGCTGCATTTTTGTGCAGCCCAGCAGCAGACTAAAGACTTGTTTGGTTTAACAACAATAGTTGATTTATTAATGGAGTCTTATTTTTGTAAGTTTTTCCACAAGTTTTTTTTTGTTTTTTTTTCCACAGATAAATTTCCACAGATAGCCTTACAAAATATTTTCGTGAATAAAAGCTACAAAGTTTATCTGTGTTGCTTTATTTTTTGACTGAAGATGGATTAAGAATAATCCGAAACGTCTCAAAATCAAACATGTATAGTTTTTTGAAGGCTTTTTTAGTGTTGATGAAACTGTTAAGTCTATCCCAGTTTTATGCTCCACAGATAAACTTTGTAGCTTTTATTCACGAAAATATTTTGTAAGGCTATAATGTAATCTTGTTAAGCTAGCTGCAAAAGAAAAGTCGCAGCACTGTACCTACATTTTAGTTCAATTATTTACTGGGTTACAAAATTGCTCCTTAACCAAATTTGGTTTACTCCCATGAAGATGTGGCTGCAAATATGCATGCGGGTTGTGCAAATGGTTTTCTTTTTGCACCATTCCAAAATTATCCAACTGTTGCTGGCAGCCATGTGGTTTTTAGTTAATTGCTTTACCGTGCGAAATTCAATTTAGTGTCATTTATTCAATGATGGTAGCTTGTTTGCAAAATATTGTATTGAAATCTTATCTTAAAACATTGTCTCAGAATATTCAGCATATTAAAATCGTAAATATTGCTAAAATCTTCAAACATTGTTAGTAGTTTACTCAGTGGATTTGTTGGGGGTATTTTGGCAAACCTAAGTGCTAATTTCTTGATTTACAGCTTTGAACGATTCAAGCCTCATGGCAACAGCCTTGAAGCACCATTCAACAACACAGGCTGCTATTAAGGTACTTAACACAATGCTGGTAAAGGCGAGTGAAGTGGAATTTCCATTCAACTAGCTGGTGTCTACACTTGAAACGAATTTGAATTCTTAGTACATGCCTTGAATTTTCATCTTGATTGAAGATCTGACCATCTTGAATTACTGTATGTGATAGTCATGCGTTTTGCTGCCTACAGCATTATGTGTGCGAACCATTTGCAATGATTTCATCATTGCAGAATGTCTTTATTTCATTAAGTGTATCTGTTTAAGCATGCACATGCTTAATAAACTTGTGTTTTCCTGGTGGGTGTGGGTGAAACACAAACATCTGTAGTTGATGCATTTGTTTATGCATGAAAAATAGCTGTTGAAAACTTTTTGTTGCTTAATGTATGAAGCCAGCTATGTCCAACTCAAATGGCTTACTGAGCCAAAAATTATGTCACTATCTTAACCAGGGCCACACATTGAATGGCTTGCTTTCATCTTAGCAAACTAAATTTAACTAAAGCTAACGTCCTGGAAGCATTCGAATCCTAATTGCAATGGTAAAAGACATGATAAGCAGCACTGAAGACCACCTGCATCATAAATTTAACTTCATGGTTATCAAAATAAGGACAGGTTGTCATGTAGGATACTTTTACTACAGCGAAAACCTAAACTGGCCGGCACAAAACCTTCGACTGGGGCACGGGTTGGACATAGCTGTATAAAGCATAGCTTTCTCATTTCTCTGGTACTAAGTGTTTGTTGTGAAGAATCAAGATATATTTTTCATGCTAAGCAAGTATGTATACATATGTTTTCATTATTTTACCAGTTATACCCTTCCATTTTGAATATTGTTACATGACAAATACTGCTGTGTGAATCATGCCCATTACAAATATCATTTCATGAAAAAAATAATTAATTTGTAGTGGAGGAGTTTGTTTTTTTAATGCACAATGCACATTGGTCAATTTTTTTGGCTTAACTCAAACTGCAGTCGGTGGAAGTTTGATGCAACATCTTTTGGCTCAGTGAGCTAATGTAGCAAACAAACATCTACTACTCCATCCACGCTTTTCACATCACCCCGAATCCACCCTGATCATCAAAAATTCATGAAAGTGGCTGACTGTTCCAAATCCAGAGGGCCTATTGTTAAGGAGATACGCTTCATGGACTACTATCTAAACAGAGGCTTTTCAGATATTTGCTATGCAAACATGAGGTTGAACCCAATTCAAGAGATATAAGACCGACGTCAGTTGGTGAAAATCTTCGTAGTTTGATTGACGCTGCGTAGGCTAAAGATGCTAGCGCATTTCAAACTGTCTTCCTATTTAAGTCTTTCAGTTATGTGTACAGGTAGAGCATGGTCAGCTACAGCAAGCTGCTTAAAATTTCTATTTTTCCACATCGTTTTAACTATATTTTATTCAACGAGTCTGTGCAGTTTAAGTTGCAGTATGATTTTCGCAACAGTAGGTTGGGTTTATTTCTGCTTTACTGTTCTAGATTCGACGATACAAACTGGAAATGTAGCCGTTATGTTCTTGTACATGTATGTTGTGGGCACTGTGTGTGCAGTATGCTTTATTTTATCCGGTCACTGAATAAGTGCAGAAAACGTGCAAACTAAGTGCATGCATTTGAATTACAATAGATTTACTCACTTGTAGATTTTTCCCTAACTTATTGCTGCAATTTGTACTTTATAGAGAATGTTTTTTTCAGTCGCTGCAGCATCAGCTTGAGTGCTTTGAACAAATTAGAAACAGCACTAAAGAGATTTTTTTGCTGGTGAGTTCTTTAATTCAGTGTTCGACACAACAACGCGACTATTTAGCAGTTGTGATTTCCGGATCGTCCATTGCACAAAAAATCTTGACCAGCTATTTCTTGTGTTAAGTAAAAATAAATTCCAACATTGTATTCTACAAATTTAAGTTTCAGTGTTTGCCTGTCTTGCTTTTAAGTCTGGCAGAAACCTTAGGGCAGCGTTAGTAATGTAACTGAACAATGCCTATTAATGGAGCCTTTGTTTTGCGCTGATGTAAAGCTTTTGTTAAGAACTTTTTCGTTAACCAAAAAGTTCCTTTTGTTCTACCGTAGTGGACAATAGTTGTTTGAGGCTTTTTTGTCAGTATCTTAGTTACCTGTACGTGCTACTGTTGGTGTATCGATTTACTTGGCGTCCCTAGTTGCAAAAATTATATCTCCTGTGGATCATGAAAGTTTTTTTCTCAAATGTATTTGCGTTTCGTGGTCTTGCGCAGTGTTTGGGAACAACCTGGCGTGTAGCTTCCGGTTGAATGTATTTTGATGATAGCTCCCATTAAACTTTTGTGGTTTTTCGATAGATGATTTGTAAAAGTCTTTTAAGGACCTCAAGTGCAAGCAATTATTTTCCTGTTTCATTAAGTTTTTACGATTTTTCGTGTGTTTCAAACCCAATTTTGTTTTTTAATATTTCGTTTTTCTTGTTATAGACAGAGAAAAATGAAAAAGCTTTAGAAAAGACAACAAACAATCTGCTGCTTTCCACCTCGCAATATTTGTTCGATCCCGCCAATAAAGATGCCAGCAATTGTCTTCGTCTTTCCAGCACGTTGAAAGAAAGTTTTCGAGGCAAGTTTCTTTTGTTTGCGTCGACGTGAATTTGAATGGCTTCTGTTCTTATAAACCGTTATTTGATTTTTTTCCCAGACGATGCCGTTGTGAGAAACCTGCTTCCGAAATTTGAAAACATTGGAGATGCAGGTGACAGTTTTATATAAATGCTACCCTTGGTTACGTATTCGTTGTATCTTTTTTTTGTAGATAATTTTTCCGTGGTGCTTCGACATAGTACACTTAGGAGGTTGCGTTACGTATTGCAGTGTCTTTCACCTTCGTATCACCGCAAATCAAGGTTTTTCAGAAATAAATAAGTCATCCCTCATTTAGTCGTGGTTCTACTGGATTACTTCTTGGATGCTAGGCACTTTCTGCCATAGCGTTTAGGGCGAGGGCTTTGTGCGGAAGATGTCTAACGGAGACTTGATACACGCCATCAAAATCTGTTATTGCCCAATTAGACAACAAGCGTTGTTTCCAAACTGTGAGCTGGTTTTAACGCCGAAGTAGGCAACGTTTGAAAAAAACAAAGAAATGAGAAAGCTCCGCGTTGACGTTCAAACAATTCGTTTGAAGTGAATGAATCGAAAACAAAACAGTTTGTCAGTATTGGACTAACATGGCTTGCTTTGAGTTCTCTTCGGTTGTTGCTCAACCTTTCTGTTTGCCGTTTCGTTTGAATGCACTGCTACATGTTTCTTTATATACTGTCTTGTAGGTACTGTACAACGTTGTGCAAAACTAGTACCATACTCTCCAATAAAACTCAACTCCGCGCAACAAAGCAACCCAACGTTTCTGACCCAAGACAGTTTTGCTGTAAGTTCGACACATTCCAATCAAGTCATCTTCGTTTTCAAGTAACTAGTCTCCACAAATTTATCGTTTTCAACAAAAGTTTATACCGGAATTCTTCTGTGGTTTTTAGTTCACCAACTTGTGTTGGGCATTGTAAACAAAGGGTGTTTGTATTCTTAGTGTAAAAAAACTTATGCAAATGTTGCCTTGGCCAGTTGTTACGTTTGCGCAGACGGACTATGACGCGCCGTATATTGCAGCAGACTAGAAGTTAAGCAAACCAAATTGCATTTTTAGTCGACTTCATTGCCTTCCACTCCTTGTTCTGGACGAGGTGCAGCTTCCGACCAACTGAATGGTAAGGAAAATTATGATATAGTTTTTTGTTGTAGCCTTTCGATTTCCCCTTTATGTTAGTTGTGGTTAGAGATAAAAATACATGCTATCTGCAATGAAAAATATTAAAAATGATGTGTGCGACGCGAAATCACTTTACCGGAGTTTTCTCAGTTTTCTGTTTTTATTCAGTTTTAGGCCATGCGATTATTGGTTATTCACATACTGAATATTTATCTTCGACTTACAGGGAGTTTGCCCAGGAATAACTCTCTAAGCCCGTCGTCTAAAAACTTTGGCATTGTGGCGCCGACCAGCGGTTGCATGAATCTGTCGGAAGTTCTCGCCAGGCTGACCTACAGCAGTATGCTTAACGGTACTGCTAGCGGCAATGGCAGCTTGGACAGCACCGGTGATGAGCTCATCGGCTTGCTCGAGAAGATATCTCGGACTGGGGAACAACTTAAGATCGAACTTCAGGTTTCATGACTTCAGTTTTTCGAGCAACACACGTGGTTATACTGCTTCAACGATCTGTGGTTTTTGTTCAACCCGAGAGGTTTTTCTGAAAACTTTTACGCGCCGATTCTCGATTATTGATGCGTAGCCTGCGAGCTAAGTTGTCAAGTGTGTTTTTATTAATTAATGTTGAAAACGTCTTGCTGAAAAACGTGATAAAAAAAAACTAAAAAAGTTTATTTTTTACGTGAAAATTTGCTATGAATCGCAGATTGGGTCTTACCTTTATGGTTTCAACCTGGACTTCATTACTTTTTTGATCAAAATATGTATTTTGATGTCCAGCAAAGACCTACAACACCTCAGCTGCCATTTTACAACCAGTTCGATGATATTTGTAGTGGCTTAGTGCATTTGAGTTCTGGACGATACCACAATGTCATTTGTATTTTAGGAATGTTTGAGGATTATGTTTGTCCAGTGCGCATTTAACCTTTGTTGCATGCGTACTAATGTAAACACTCTTTGTTGAGTTTACATATTTGTGACAGCCGATTTTCCCCTTTTTAATTTGACCTAATCCTTCACTTAACAGGAAGCAAGGTTGAGAGAGTCATCGCTATTACGCGAAGTCCAGCGTTTGCGCTCCGGTCAGAACGGCTTTCGAGCCACAAGTCCCGAGTCGAAAGAACGGAGCACAACTTCAGACCTTCAGAGCAAATGCAGAAAACTCGAAGACGCTCTGCTTTCCCTGCAAGATGAAAATATCAAGCTTAACAGGTTTACTCAAGATGCTCCTTACCATATTCTTTACATAAACCGCAAGCGCAGTCTATCAGATGCAATCAATTGAGTGCAAAATTATAATGTAATTTCGTTTTTACGTCTCGACATTAGCGTTAGGCCATGCCATGTTCGGCAGTTGTTTGGTAATTTAAGCCTGTCTTGGAAATTTGGTGTATCACTCGTGTGCAGCTCTATTTTATTTCCATCAGTGCTGTTTCAAGCCTATTTGGCATTATGCCTCGATGAAATCCTCGATTTGTAATTTAGAATGGTGAAAGAATCCCGCGGATTCTCACATTCCATGAAAGAAGTTACCGCTTTGCGAGACCAACTCAGAGCGAGCGAAGAAGAAAATCGACTTTTGAAGCAAAAGCTCATAGAAATCTCGGTGCAGATAGAAAGATTGGATCAACACCCTTTGCACGAACCAAAACAGGTGCTGAAGTAAAGCTATGGCTAATGGCAGTCTTCCGAATGTTACGGAATATCCACGTTGCTTCAGGCTGTCCATGACCTATGCGATAACTAATGGTCTGAGCACTTTATCACTTACAGTAAATCCTATAAGTATAAGCTCCCGTTATAAAATAGTTAAAACTAGAAGTGCAATCATCTCTAACTTCGCTCAGAATCGTTTGTGCATGCAATATAACTGAGTTATATCGAAGCGATCAGTTGATTTATTTCATGTGCGTCACGTAAAAAGTTTGTAATTGCAGACAGCTTCGATTGGTATCAATGCCGACGATGACTGCGGCAGTCAAGAATACCAGAACAGCAGGTATGTTAAACTGATTACTGCTCTCAGCATTTTCTTGCATGCAACTTATTTGGCAGTGAGTGCAATGACACTTGCTACTGCTGTTGTGCCTTATGCACATGCCTTGACATTTTCTGGTGAGAAATATTGGTGATGGACATGAATAATGAAAACAAGCACTGTAATTTTTTTTCACTGTAATTTTTTTAACCAGAAAAACACTGCAAGCTCTTTGTTGATCGAGATAAAAGAGGATTAGTTGAGCGTGGTGTTGTTTTAACGGTAATGTGTCTTTGTTTTCAGGACGCAGTGTTTGGAGGAAGAAGAAACAAAATACAATCGTGCAGAATGTGAAAAGAACAAAAGCCTTTTACTGAGAATAGATGATTTACACAAAATCTTGCTTGATAAAGATGCTCACATAAAAGAATATCAAGGTTTGCTTTGTGTGTTTGCATCACCTCAGTGAAGTTTCTTATCTTAATGAGGTTTTCAGCGACATGTTTGCTCAGTGGCGTGGAGGTTGCTCGTAGATAAGACTTGCTTTACGGGAAAGGATCTTTCTCTGCCTGCGGCGTCACCGCTTTGACATTGTAATGGTAGTTGCGCGTATGATTGCTGCCTTGCCGTTGCCAAATACTGCTCAAGGCTTTTTCACGTCCGCAATGGATGTGTTTCTGTAACTCCACGTTGTTGTTAGCGTAGAAAATAAAATGAGTTTCTCATCACTGCAATATGTTGGATGAATAATCGGGCAAAAAACACTTTTAAGAGCAAAATCGAAAAAGTGGCCATCACAGGTATTTTTATAATAGCCATTGTCACACGTCGATGGAAATTGATTATTTTTGCTCTATTGAGATGGTCGCGCCATAAAACGATTTGCATTTTATGACGCAGAAAAGATTCAGAAAGCGAGCGTCGAAAGTCGGCAGTCGTTGTTGCGTTGCGAAGATCTTGAAAAGAAAGACGTGTACAAAAGAAAAGAGGTTCTTGATTTGTGCGATAAGTTTGAAAAGATGAAGAAGCTGTGCAGGAAGTAAGTGAACTTCCCGAGTTAATATCTTTCTATAAAAACTTGTTTTTAAAAACTCTGTGCGAGCTCCATCTTGACAATGCTTTTGGTTTTTCTGTAACTTCTGCCTCGTTACTGAATAGACGCGTGTGTCAGGTTCCTCTGTGCAATGCTACCGAGTCGTAAAACAGCACCTGGCAATTGTGCATTCTGGTGTAACTGCTCTCTCCCTGGTGTGTCGACGGTATGTGTCGCTGTGTGTCTGTGCGTGTGCTGCCAAGTACTGTGTCATGTCGCGTCTGCCAGCTTCGCATTCAGCTGCAGTCCGGCCTGCCCCGTACAAACGTTACATCACAAAGAAAACACGCGTCTCGGAAACCTTCATACGATAGAAAGCGGGAAATACTTTTCGATCCCCTCCTGATTTGGGTCTTAATCTGTTTTTCAAATTTGCAAAAACAGCGAGTTTCACTCGAGCTAGTTTACTACACCGTGAATACAGCGATTTGACTGTGTGCTTGAGAAGTGGCGTATGTCAGGGCAGTAACACCAACGCAACTTTTCAGCTGACGAGGATAAAGTTCTTATACTCTCTTGATGCATGCATTGCAGCAAAGTTTTCCATTTGCGCGAAAAGGAATTCGGTTTTATCCTCAATCTCGGAAAAGAAAGACTGTGGCCTATTCCGCGATATTGTTCTGCAACAGATGCTTCTTCTTACTGACAATTGAATGTTTCGCTTGTTGATCTTGTTTTAAAATATTCCTGGACACTACTTCAGCTCCTGAATGTAGACCATGGCTTTTTAAAAGCAGACCTAATGTCTTGGCAACAACGTAATGGTTATGTTACTGCTCACAACTTTGTGAAGAACCGAAAGGTTGCCACTGATGCTTAAGAACATGCCCTTCCTTAATCTTCTAACAGCGTTACACGGGAGAAGTTACACGAAATAGAAAGTAGCAGGAATATTTAAAGGAGAAATGTCAGTATGCTACAGCAAATACTATGTGAAACTGCGACAGCTTGTTAAAGAGTGACAAAGCAGAATCTTCATGGTGTTGGGAAGCACTTGGAATTTTTATGAAACTAGAGCTAAAAAGATATGAGAGAAACCTGACAATTACTTTTATTAACTATACACCTGACAAACTTCTGAAAATGTACTGCTGTTAGTTTTTGTTTTCCTAAGATTAAGCCCTTGTGTTTTTCACGTACCATCCCATTGTGCTGATTAGTCTATAATGCTTTTGTTTAACTATTTATTCAGATCAACTAAAACCTGGCAATGGTATCTCATTTTGTATGATTTTGGCATTAGTTTTTTTTGTTTGTTATGTGATTGATAAAGTAGTCAGCTTCATTCCTATGCGTAACGTTGCTTCATGTAAACATTTTCTACAGGATAGCTTGTGTTGATTTATGGCAAAGAAACTTTATGAGAGTGTGCTTCAAAATGCACTCATTAAGCTTCTGGCTGATCATTGCACTATGGATTACAATATTCAACAATTTTTTTTTCTAAATTCTCTACTTAAGTTTCATACAAGTACCAGTAAGCATCAAAAACCAAAACCTTAGCCTAAAATCATCAAAAAATCAAGAAATCTTAAATATCTCAAAAAACATATAAAATAATCTAGTAAAATGTATTAAATGCTTATAGGATTATGTTAGTTCTGGTTCATTTGAAAAAAAACTTTTTGTTCTAGCTCTTTCGGTTGTTGAGATCTTGCATTTTTCTATTTGGGGGGTTGTTTCCATGGAAACGCTGATAGAGGAGGCGTCGAACAACAACTGATCCAACTTGTTTTCATTTTTGTGAATGATGAGGACAACTGCATCTTTTGACCAACTTGCCTAGAGATCTGAGACATTCGCCCAAAATTGGTACGGCCTACTGGTCGCACGGCAGATCATTTGTTGCTGAAAGCTTTCGAAAAGATTAATGTAAAATATTAGAATGCGTTTCGCTGAGATAACGACCATGTGTGCTCTGGAGATGGTATAAGTGGGAACAGCTTTGGAGATGAATTTTCTGAATCGTGTACAGGTCGATTTTGTTCATCCTTAAAAAGCT
>JGI24158J21664_10004107_pt1 | contig 18613 bp, 10 predicted proteins | sample Ectturendosymbi3_FD_21664 | JGI IMG/M metagenome (IMG submission 21664)
ACCTTTCAATAAATGTAATCATCATTGTGGTATCATTTAAAATCCTGGATTTGTGCCCAATCGCTTTGTTTCAATAATTGTGAAACACCCTGTATATCGTTAACTCTGAAACAATCTGCAAACTGAACGTAACTCTGGGAAACAATGCGCGGAGTTGCTGTAGATTCTTATTGCGAACAAAATAATCACAATTATCGAATACATTGTGTATTCGATAATTTGTGGCCATTTTGTTCGCAATATATATGTAACTCACATGCATGTTTCTGAGGTTGGGATCATATCCATGGCTTCCACCATCGCACCACTCGTCGGATCCCTTTTTTCTACGTCAAAAAATCAAATATTACGATACAGCTTAGCTAGGGCACCATGCGTCTTAAACGGAGCGAATATCCTTTGCTTTCCAAGTGAAATCCAAATCTGCCATTATCAATGGCTAAAAATATCTTCACATATTACGAAGTATCAAGAATGAACCCGTAGCCAATGCACAGCAGAACGGATAAACTTTCAAGCAAGCAGAAGCTGAATGATATGTTCAACACCTTTAGAAAAATAAAATCTAACAAACGCCTTAAAAGTGATTCATGAAAAATCGCACTGCAGACCATGTCAGTACATGGCTGATGCAACTGCTCGAAAAACATCCCTATATCTATAAAACCAAACAACTGGTATTGCAGCATATGAACGCAAACAACCTTTAAAAAGAGCTTCAAGATTAGATGAAAGACATCAAACATTGATAGCTCAAGAATTTTTTACATGACAGCCAATTATCAGTTAATTAAAACTTTACAAAAATCAAACGTAGTTTTAGAAACCTTGAAGATTGGGATCAATATCATGTGAAGAAAGTGTTATAGAAATAAATAGAAATAAGTATGTAAAATTAATAGTTGAGAGAAAGTGGTTGGGGTTGTTAAGTGATTCACTGCACATTTTTCGTTTTGGGATACTTCTGATGACACACCTTCTTCGGAATTGTAGGACGCAAACGGAAGCCAACAGGCGCAATTATAGGAATTTTCGACGTTATAGGAATTTTCGTGTTGTGGTAGGCAGTCGTTAATCAAAAAAGTATGGCAGCGAGCTAAGGCAGTGCAGTCCAACTACAGGCCCGCGGGCCACATGTGACCCGCGGATAGAATTATGAAGGCTCGCGAACTTTCTTAGTATTGATTTAATGTTGTGTGTATGTTACAGTAGATAGTTTTAATTAGAATAAGCATAACATCGTTTCGTAAAAATGTACAATATAAACGGCGTTAGAACAAACTGTAGAGAGCGTCTGGAATTTAGTTAGCGATAACAGATTTTCGAAACTGAAAGATTTTGCACTAAAAATGCACTCGATGTTTGGAAATACAAGCATACATACGTGTGTGAGGACGATGGGCCAAGTCAAATCTAAAAAGAGAAATCGAACGGCAGACGAAACATGGATAATAGTCTCCGTCTTGTTACCACTAACGTTGGTATTGATAATGGGAGGACGTGTCAGAGAAGCCTCAACCACAGGCATCCCAGCGATAGAGATTTGTAGTTATTTGCTATTGTGTAATCATTTCAACGACGCACTCACTTATCTTCCTTTTTTAGTTTCTTGTGAATCTTTTGTTTCATACATCATTTTGCTGGATGTGGCCCGCAAGCTATCACGTTTTTGTAAAATGTCCCGTAGATCGAATATAGTTGGACCACGCCAAGCTAAGGTCATTTTGACACTGCTTTATTAGATCAACACATAGCCATATTTGCGGCCGGTTTTTAAAAAATGTCTGAACTGCAAACGAAAACCACAGCGCTGTTGAGAAAATTTCACGTATAGCTTGATACTTCAGATCATCTCGTAAGAATCGGACAATATTTTTGAACATAATTAGCCTTCTACACAAGACAAATGATTTTAACCACACACTGGTATTTTTCTTGATTAGTTCAGTATGTAAAAAAAGTTGAAGCAGATGTAGTAAAACCCTTTCGTCCTTACTTTATTTGATTTATGTTCTGGCGTTTCCTGTTACTTGAGCCGCATAACATGATACAATAGTATCTTGTATCGCGTCAAGACTTCAAAAACACTCACCCTTCGACCAGCCAGTTATCGTCCACAAGCAGTTGAACGTCTTCAATTCGATCGTTGAAAGCGTAATGAAATCGTTTCGGAAAATCTTTGTTTTTTAGGTACGACTGCAATAAATATTAAAACTTTCCAATCGACAATTTGCATTTGAGTTCGTCCATCTACAATTGCGATTTTTCCTAAAAGTTTACTAATTGTTTGAAGAAAGACTGTGCGATAGTAAAGTAATACAAAACATCAAAATAGTTTCAGCAATACACATTTTTGAACCTGGTTATAATCTCATACTATTTTCTTAGGTTTCCTGGAATCAATCCAGTCGTTTGACCGTATCGTTTTGCAGCTTTGCAAAGCTACAGCAAACAATGGATGGCATTGTGAGAAGACATCTGCTGTTTGCAGTTGATACTGTGGCTAGAGCGAAAAAACGCATTGCGTGCAACAATCAACACGTAACGTACTTTCCAGTGCGTTGCATTTTGCTTGCAGCGCAAAGCTTCGTTAATCAGATTTGCATCAAACAGAGGCCAAAGAGTTTGATTAGTACTCTTCCCTATCCTTCCAGAAGTTCCTCCCCGGAAATAAAAGTTGTCAATATTCACTCCAAAATCCTCCACGCTCGTCTTCCGATCACAAGAGATGGGAGCCATTCCTAAAACACATACTGTACATGGCAACATCATTTAGAGTCCAGCGATTCTCAATCCTAAGCCACCTGGCTCAGTAAAGGAAGATTTTTTACTTGATGGGAGGAAAATTGTCCAAGGGAGATATTGGGGAAGAAAAAGGATGCTAAGATTTTATTTTCTGCTTTCGCATAATCGGAAATTCTGTTTGTATACCTTGCGTTCTAATAGATTCGACGCTTGGCTGTATTCTGGATTTTGTCAACATACTCGGTGCGAGTTGTTACAACAACCAATTAACCATTGTGATGATCTCAGTACTGCTGTGATTGTAAAGAGATGGAGAACATGCACCTGGTGTGTTGTGTTATAGATTTGCGTGGTAGACTCCAGTATTTCAGTAAAAACATTACTGAATACTTTGAGACAGGAAGATAAGTTCAAGAAATTTAGTATTAGCTTGTCGAAATAACATACCTTTCAAAGATAAAGAGATTATATTTATAATTACTTTTTACTGACAATTTATTTGTTAGAAAAGTAAAGTACAATAGGTCTAACACTGAACCTCGCCCAAGAAACTTTTTTATTCTTTTATGAACCTTAATAGCGCAATAAACTCGAGGTTTTTATTTTTATTGCAATGCTCATCTTCCGGTTTATTGCGATTTATAGGGGCTGATAAAAGTGTCTTAGGTTTGTAAGGGAAAAAAATGGATTAAATGTTGAGAGCTACTGATTTGAACTTTCTTGCCCGTATCACGTCATATTCAATATATGCTTCGCACTCTCAGGCTCCAATACAAAGCAATTGTGAGAAAGGTTTAGATCAAGAAAAGTAATTAAGTGCGTTAGCTTACGCTTGATATCACAAAAGCAGAAAATGAAAACCGGGTCTCAACGAATTATAATCCTTGCGTATTGTCGTGGCATTGCTTCTAAGAAAATAACATTACTTCGACATAACAAAGCAGAAACAGTTGTCAATTAGACTCGTGATTCAAAATCTGGAGACACCTGGCTCACTAATCAGTGGTATATTTAGGGGAAGTTAGCGATGCACTTGCCTCTGGCCCCCATTTAAGGGCCCCCCTCGAGGTTTTTCGCGCGTAAACTTTCCTCATTTTTGTGAAAAAACTTGTTGTCCACTCATATAATATAGTCCTAAGCAGATTATAAGTAAGTACTCTGCATTCAAAGGTACCCCCAACAGCAACTGCAATTTGTAAGTACTCTGCTTTCAAAGAGATTACGAGTAGTCACTTTGTACAGATACTTCATGTATTTTAGCTGGTTTGAATTTAGCCAATGCTTAAAGTCACAGGGTATTTGAAGCTTGACTAGTAACTTGTTGGTTTGAGGTAGACTTGCAAGGTGATGTCAAAGCTTCTTTGCCAACTCCTAACCATTATAACTTGTAACATTTCTTCTTAACACAGATTTAAAGCAATTGTGTAGCCTACTTGCTGCCATGGGCGTCGGAAGGGGGAGCAGGGGGACTTGTCCCCCCTGGATTTTGAAAATGTCAGCAGAAAAAGGTTGTTTCCTTAGTTTCGAGTGGGAAAAAAACAACTTTCACCACTTTTCACCCCCTCCTAGAAAAATTTTGGAAAAATCCCCTAATGGCCCCCCTTGGAAAAAATCCTTCCGACGCCCATGCTTGCTGCGGTGGCAATGTTTACAAAAAGTATGTGATCAATTATTTGCTATTTTTGCACGTTTTCAAACAATTAGTGTCAATGCAAGATGAGGGCAGCTTTGCCTCATCCAGCCTCAAAGCTTTTCAAAGCAAGTCTCAAGTTGGATTATTTTGTATCTATGCCATGTTCTTGCATGTAGTTAGATGGATGAAATTTGAAATAAACTTAGTGATTTGAATATGTTTGGTTGTTGCCTGTGGCTGCATGGAGTCCCTTAAGGACACGGTTATGAACAAACTCAGGAAACCAAGCATTTTTTCAGGGGGAAAGCATGTTATAAACTTTCTTGTTTAATGACGGTGAATGCAAAGAAATGCCAGAGAAGTTGGGTCAATGCAAACTTGCTATCGCTTAGTATTTATGTGTTGCTAGCTTTGTCTTCCCAATTTTCAGTGTTTTTAAGGTTGTGTATCATGAATACCTTTGCATTTTCTGTTATGTCAGCCATACCGCAATCTCAGGAACGTAACCTTGGGTGGCCCGCGTATCCCTTTCCTAGGCTTGATCAAAGCGTCTTATCATGGTTGGCTGAGTATAATGACTACATGAGAGGGCCTCTTTTTTCAGCCTTTCCTCGGACCCCCCAACCCTTACTCCACCAATGTCACTAAGGGGGGATTTTCACTTCGCGGGAGGAAATTTGCCCAAAAGAGACATGGAGAGTGTTGCAGGTACTTTTGCCCTCAACATGTATGCAGTGCTGGCCTCAAGCCGATGCAACCGATGCAGCTGCATTGGGCCCCGCCCTTCTGGGGGCCCGCGCCATGGTGTTTGTTCAAGTTTCTCATCTTTACCAGATACTATTTTCGCTCGAGAATTCAGTAGAAACAACTTCCGGATCACATTGTTAGCAAACAATGCTCTTGTTTACACGAACAATGAATTTTCTACTCATCGAAGGTTATCAAACGTGCTCAATTCTCATGGTAGGACGTTATATCTACGCTCCACCATGTCCCACACTTCATGTTTGGGATTTGGTTGTTAGTAGTGCCAGTTAAGACTTCAGTAGGCCTACAGCTATTGGAAAGAGGGTGCGTAGTGATTCAACTCACAACATGTCGAGACAAGTGCCTGTCGTATTGAAAATTTTTATGGCAGTTCAGCTAACGTAAGGCCGAAAGATCCTGCTTTTAAAAGTTTTTGGTTAGTTGCGGTTCATCTGCATTTTGACCAAGGCCTGAAGGTTTGCTTCATGGCAAATTTTAACATAGATTACATATTTTAATATTTGACAAAATAAAATTAACTTGACGACATTGACACAAATGACAAAAGATGAAATGTTGAACCCGTGACCTCCTGTTCGAGTCCGAAGACTCCAGTATTTGACCATTCAACCAACAGCAATAAGTGTTGTATGTAGGATTTTTTGGCTTGGTTTGTACCGGGCACTGCAGCCTGTCTGAGCAGGTCAACAGCTGTTGAGTACCAACGCCAGTTCAGCCAAAAAATATTGTCGTTCCTTGCTCCGATACAATTGGAAGCTGGGGCCTTCGCTTTGCGAAAAACGTGTAGTGCGCCGCGATTTGATTACAGACTTTATATTCACTGTCCCCCCAAACTTTTTCATTTATGACAGCCCAAATCTCTTTTAAATCCTAATTCACATAAAACGGCTTTTATGCCTCGGTTGAATTACTGCTGGAAGCAATATTACCCTCCGGTCGAAAACTGCAGTTTGTAAGAAGTTGCCAAGACAAAGCCTAAAAACCCATCTAATCGCAAATGATATTTAATGCCTTCAAACGCGAATTAAACTAATGCAAAAACTACAGAATTGAAAAACTTTTTTTGTATTTGCTGTCTATAGCGACTTCGTTAGAATAATGAAATATTGTGTAGACAAACTATAGACGTTCCGCATTACAAAAAAATGCGAAAAGAGAGCGTAGGTTGAAACTGCTGCAGTGGCAATGATAAGAGGAAGATAAATTTGTTTGAAAATAAAGCCGAATCTCAGCTCGATTACGATGATCAGAGACGTTGCAAGCATTAAATCTCACATGGTGTTTCTCTAAGGCAAATGGTCGCTACTTTCGGTACGCGGAAAAACTATGGTTCGTACGGGTACCATTACTTTCAGTTGTCTCCAGGTTCGTAATGCTTTTTTCGGCGGGCAAGAAATCTTGATATGAATAAGTTATTAATTTTTGTTACACTCGGTAATACACATCTAATATTAGCTAAAAATCTCGCACTTAAATTTGCTTCCTTTCCTTTGTCCACAAAATTGTTCCGCATTGATTGTCGGCAGTGCAAGTAATTTCATCAATTCCCGCTGCACCAAACGTTCATATGTTTGCCTATTTGCGGGCGTAAATAGGTGGCAAAACCACAACTTCAAGGTCCAGGTGCATAAACGTAAAGGACGCGTAAAGCTGCACTGCAGCTTAAATGCGCAAGACAAAAATTGTGAATATTATCCAGCGCACTCGATCCTGTTTATCATTATATGCGCTTTATAAACTGCGTTTGATCAAGTGTTTCTACAGTACATCTAACGTGGTAGTTGTAAAATCTTTGCACATTAAATTTTCAATTCGCAGAGAACAATTTGGATTGGTGTCAAAGTCCATCATACATTAAGAACAACTATAAAATTGGGCTTTGGGGGAACTTTGGAAAAATGTTTGGGTTGCTCTCTTGTGAAGTCTGTTTTTTGGTGTATTGCGGCATAAACCGAATAATTGATCGTGGGTTCAGAGGTCACCTCTAAGCAAGAACATGCCTGCGCTTGTGGTTACCGAAAGCAAGAAAGGTACTCAGTTTATGTTAGCAGTTTTCTCCAAGCCACTCGTCCTTCGAACGAAAGTGCCGTTCAACAAGAGTGGAGTAATTGCATAGTAAGTTCAATTCGATTGTCAGGTCGGTTTGATTGACGTAACTTTGTACTTGTGTTGGCCGCTCGGATCTCAACTGGAGAGCTTTTTTTACAACTTTTGGCTTACCACACTGTCTGATGTACCAAAGGTGGTACCGGATCCGGAGTCGACTCCGGCAGGATTCTCTTTTTTTCTTTCGGACCCGGATCCGGACCCGGAGTCAAAAATTTGTGAAAAACCGAACCCGGATCCGGAGTCACTCTTCAATTTCGGCAGTAGCAGGAGTCTGTGCGGTCATTTCTTAAGTGAAAACATGCGTAAATTACGGTTGGATCGATGATTGTAGCCGGAGTCTGAACAGGAGTCGGATTCTCAACTTTGAAAAATTGTCGGACCCGGATCCGGACCCGGATTCAAAAATTTTGGAACAGGGGCAGAGTCGAAGTCTGAGAAAGTGGCTCCGGCCACCTCTGATTCATATAGGCCGTTTCGGCGAAAATCTTCATTAAAAAGGTCATAGCAAGTTTGACTGAGCATGATGGCGTCAAATAGCCACTGCTCAGAGGGGTCCCGGTCCTACGTTTTGCATTGGGCCCTGCATCTTCTATGGCCGGCCCTGCATGTATGACACTGAAAGCGGGGAAGAAACGGATTCTGACACGTGGTACGCGTCGCCTGGTTTAGCGACTACTAGTGACAACCGTAACCACAGCGCCGGCAGCAGAGAATACATTATCTCGAGATGCGTGCTTTTAAGCGATGAAAGCGATTAAAGCCACGCTTATAACCACACAACCACATTGTTCGCTTGTACGTATTAAAATGTGTAAGTGCTTTGGTAATATAGTACAAAATGAGGATGCGTTGAAAATCCGTGTGCATATGTGTTAAGTGATGCTGTATGATGAATAATACGCTTGATATGTATATTAAAGAACAGGTTATTTTTGAGAATGTCTTCACTTCGACTAGTTGATTTATTTGAATGCCGGAAAAAATGAGAGAGCTTATCAAAATATTTTTCCGCTTTTGCACCAAGTGATGAGGAGGTGTTGAGCAAAGAGAAAAACGATCGAACCTTCAACGAAGCTTTAACTGTTAGAATGCATATTTTATGGCAATTCTCAAAACTTACAATTCAAGTGACAGAAACTGTGAAAATTAAAGACCGTTTCATTTGATTTTTGGCTTCGAATGAAAGATGCAGGATTGTATGTGATCAATTGGCAAGAAGAAAAATTTGACAACGTGGAAATAACTGATTGTACCGAAAGTAAAAACATGGCGTCTTTGTTTTGTTGAAAAAATGACATCTAGGAAAGCTTTATAACTAAGACCATGCCATGCCAGTGCTGGAGAGAAAAACGAGATTTGCAGAAAATTTTTTCTAGACACCAAGTCACCAACCATCCGATGAGTTATTAAAAATAAAGATTGTTCAACTAACCCATGACGAACTTTTCAACGGGCGTATTATTAAAATTTAATAATGCTCACGTACATAAAAACGATGAAGTAAAATTTAGAATTCATGTCATGGGACGAAGGTTTGTGTTGAATGTCTAACGCGTTCTATGAAAACAGTCAGCTGAAAAACAAATAGATAACAAAAGCATGTTGTCTTTACTGATGGCCAAACAACTGAAGTTGCTGTGCTCTTTTGCAGGTGAAGCAATTCAAAAGAGCATGGATTAAACTGATCGTGAAAGTGAGTGTTTTGTTATGCAGCATCGTGAGCAATAGAAAGACTGATTTCGTAACGACAATGCCAAACCATTCAGCTATCACTGTCAACTGCACGAATTGTAGAATTGTGAATTTTGTGCTTAGTTTCCTATACATGCTTGGCGGTATTGTGCTATTGTTATTGTAAAATCTGTTTTTGCGATGACCGCAAAAATAAGCAGTCAATAACATGAACAATAACTTACATGGTAATGATGTTTGGCGAAAGTTTCCTCATAAAACTGGTGAACACCGCTTGCAACGCAGACAATTCCGTAATGCATAGCGACGCGCAACGTTGTGCGTCAGAGGAAGTCATTGAATGAAATAAACAAACAGGGAAGTGTGCGAGCTCCCAAATAAGGAGGGCGCTGCAAAACCGAGTCTGAAATGCATCCCGCTGCATTTCGCGACAAATAAAAAGAATCCTAAGACAAACGCTCCATGAATTTGTGCGAGATTCGAAAAAACCCTGGTCAATATCCCAAATTCAGGCATGATAAAGACATACGCCAGTCGCGCAGCTGGCTTTTTTAACGGAAACTAAGTATACGCACCAAGGCAAGAAGAAAATACAAAAAATCAGCGCTCAAGACGAGCGATGAAAATTTGGTGATATGTATTGATTCATTCGTTTACCCATTCTCAACGCCGAGCTTAAACAGGTAAGGTTACGACAGAACCAGAAGGTTGAAGTACGACCTCGAACACGAGTGAAAGTCTGAGACTTAGTCAATGATGAAAGCTGAAAAATTTTCTTTCAGTAACGATCCGGTGTTTGTCAATACATTCCTACCACAATTGTAACAAAGCAGTCAAGAACAAGTCTACTTTTGCCCCACTCTGCATTGTCCCTTTCGAAAACAAAAAAACGCATTGTACATTCTTTTGAGGGTGTTATGCAAATCATGGACGCAGTCTCTATGTTCTCACATGCTCGTCAGTGACTGGCTATGCAACGAATATGAACTTTCAAGAAATAACTGCAAGTCGCTTGCGCTACTGGCAATATTTAGTGCAAGGGTGGGCAAACTACGGCCTGCTAAACATTTGTGCGGCCCTCGTATACACAATGCACACTTTTAATATTTTTTGTGCTGATCGAATATCACTGACTTATCACCAGTCGTGAGGCAATTTGAAACAACAAGATGATGATATAAAGCACAAGAAACAATATGGAAAAATGAAACACAAAGAAACATGTAATAAAAATGTTTTCATGTCAAAAGCACAAATATATGACATATATTAAAGTATACTATGTTTTATATAAAAACGTATAATTTGCAGAAGCTGGCCCTTAGCTGGGTACTGACAGACAGGAACGCCGGAACAAGGGAAAAGCAGGAGGCCAGTAAAAGAATTGAGGGCAATGGAAACATAAAAAAATAAAACCATCGCTACCAGTAGTGCTTGTTACTGTTCAGCAACAATGTTGACCTCAAAAATAATACCAGAAATTATAGAAAACCATTCTGAATTTTCTGGTTGTGCGAATAGCTGCAATAACTTGTTTCAAGTCGATCTTTATTAACCATGAAATTACCTATAATACCGTTATGAAAAGACGCCTCGGCTCCGCTCCCATTGCCCCCTTTTGAAAGGGCGGTGGAACAATGCTCCCGTCATGTCCCCGCTCTCCAGTATCCCTGCTGACAGAAAAATGTGATCCTCGCTGAAAAAAGATTGCCCACCCCTGATCTAGTGCAATGTCAACTGCAAATTCAAGCCTGTGGTTGAGGCAGCACCACAATACAATAGCAGGGAATTCATATTTGAGCAACTTTCAAACACCTGATTCAAACAGTCCAAACTTGTGTCGTTAATATAAGAAGCTTCCAGTTCAACCAAACCGAGCGGAAAGGTGGTAGGTGCCGCTTCGCTATCAACGCTAGTTTTCACAAGGATGAACCCTGGATCACTATCGCTCGATTTTTGTCACGTTAATACTATCGCCGGGTGTGCCAGACCCGGTTTTCAAAAACAAAAAAAAACATACTTTCCTTCAACTGCAGTTTATCACAAAGGCTACACTGAACATATAAGTCTCACTGAGCAGTTTGAGCACTAACAAAGTTACGTTACTCAAATACCATACGATTTTTGATGAAAAATAAGTAGGCCAAATATAGCGAAGGTGTCATATACGCCTGAACTGAAGTGCTCATAAAAAAGAATTATGGGCATGAAGAATTTCTCCTTTTGTATACTGCTAACAAGACCGTAGAAGCATACACGGAGTGAGTTTCAGCTTTTTACAGCCACCTGGCGCATAACCCCGTCTAACCATAACGTCGGGTCAGTGTGATTTCGTCACCTCACAGCAACGTCGGGTCTGCTGGACGCGAAACCACAACCTTTGCAAAATCTATGAAAATCGTGGACGACCGCAGGCGCACCTTTTAAGATTTCACGCAAAAAAATGAAGCTACTGAAGAGTTGAAAGCGCGCCGACGTGCGCTTACGTAGGTTTCACGTGATGAACTCATTTGACCCGGGTCTGCCAGACCCACGATAGTATTCCAGGGTAAGTTGATTTGTGATAAACGCGGATAGATTCGTCGGCTAGCATTTATCTTGCTCTTGTTATCAACAACTTTAATTAAAAGTTTTTCCTTCATCTGTGAAGACACATGACCAAGTATATTATATCAACGGCAGCAGTTTTAATGTATAAGGCACGGTCCCTGTCTGTGGAATGTGCTTGCTGAAAATCAATAAAACGTTCAAAGTCTGCAAAAGGTTTGTTATTTTTTGCCACATAATACGCTTTCTGAAAACTTGAGCAGTGGATTGAAAGACATTTTGTTCACTTTGTGCATTTAAATTAAGAAATACGTCCTTCGTTGCTGTTTCAAGAATATTGATAACTTGTTTGTGTGCTTGAGAGTTTTTGTGCTCGTCGGTCTTTTCGCGCAGCGATGATGACTCCATCTGTCTTGTGCTGCCATAAGAGGTAACACTGCCCTTTGCCCATTGAGACAAAATAAAAACACCAGAAAATGCTCTCATCCCCAAATTCTTTACATACTTCACGACAACAAGCACATCCTATTTTTCCATTAATAGCGTACATCCAACTGTTTTTGCGTCTAAATTCATCACATTATTGTTCATTTCGTAATAATAGATACATGGTTGAACTAGCTTCTTAAAATTGGAATCAGCTTGTTCTTGATGCATTGATTGGTGGTCACTGATTGCGTTTTGAGCGACAATATCGCTCACAGTTTTTTTAACTTTACTTCCTATTGCACTCAATATTTTTTGTTATTCTCTTTTCTCTTCCAATAACGACCTGTTTTTCATTTCATTTTATTTGTTCGTTACCAATGCTTAATTTAATCAAACTTGAAAATGAAGTAAAATCTGATAGTCTGCTTAATACTGCACATGCAATCTACGTACCCTAAAATAGCAAATATGCAACTGATACTGTACATGAAATCTACATACCTAAATATAGCCAGATGAGTTTGAATCCAGTCACGCAAAACGATCAAGTATTAAGTCACATGCATATGCAACACCACGAGTTCAGCATCGACTCGATAACCTTCTGGTTCCTTCAGTGCCCTGGCGTCCTTGCACTAATTTGTTTTTGTTGTTGGAATACTAATTATAGCCAAAGTATGATCAACTCAACTCACAAATTGAAGTCTATGCAGCAATGGAAAATTTATTGATACAAAATATTATAGTATAAAGGATATCAAAGGATTACAATAATTACCAAGGGACTTTATGAGAAATTTATTATGATAGTCGATACTTGCGATACCTAAGCATCTCAGCGGAACGCCGTACCGGCAATAATTCATTTACTGGAATAGTGTTCCTGACCGTTCAGGCTTGCTTTCACCGCAACATCAGAGGCCACTACGATACGGCAACATGGAGCAGCAGAGTTCTTCTAGAAAAAAAATTAGGTTAAACTCTGCCCAACTTTAGGAAATCGTACGAAGCTTTATCGGTCAAAGTAAAACCAGCGTCACAGCGCCATTACTTTTGTGCACATTTAGCGCGTGAGTGATTGCTGACGTTGTACGTTGTAATCAAAGTAATAAACTTGTAATACCCAACAAAACTCTAAACATTGAAGGCTTTTCCTGGTCTTAAGTTAAAATCACGACACTCAGTTTGTTGTATGCTGTTCTTTTTTGCCAGGTTGAGCTAAAGCAGTCCCCAAACCCATGTGTTGGAAGATTATGACAAGGACGAAATAATTAACGGGACAGTTTATGTCAATGAGCGGCTTTTGTAATTTGTAAAGGTTTTTGCATAATCGGTCGCAGAACGTTGATTTTATAAATGATTAACAAGTACTAAGTTAAGATCAAGTGGTCAGAAACGGGCCCTAGGCTTCTTTAGGAGGAAAAAGATCCTAAGGTTTATTTTCTGACCCCGAATAGTCTGAAATTGCTACCAATGCTTGTTACAATCTGCTGGGAACATCAGCATCACAAGCATTACTGAATTTTTGGAATTGATCCTGAAACCTATTAGCGCAAACCTTTGAAAAAGGCACCCAGGCGAGTTTTGTCAAGATATCCCTCGATACATGGAGATCTGCTCAGCTGGAAAGGCCGCCTAACCAAACCCCGAGAAACTGGAAAGCAAAAACCAGTGTTTTACATTGTGGCGGCAGATATGAAAGCACCTCACTCAAGCTTGTGCTGAAACGCGGTGACTAAAGTTCTTGAACGTACCATGGAGAGCATTCCATCTCCAACAGGAAGGCCCACAAAATCGTTGTTCAGCTGAACAAACTTCGCCTCAACAACGTTGCCACACAAGATGGCGACCAATTATATGCTTATAAAAACGAAATTACAACCGGTGATAATCAGTATGTTTCACTGGCGAACATTACTGTGCATTACATCCCACAGCCGATTACTGGTGTGCTGAGCGAGGTGGAACTCTTCCGTAGATTCATCGATGACATAATTTGGATAGCGCATGAGAAAGGTCAAATGAACACATTCGACAACCACTAGCTTCAGTATTCGCCCACAATCGCTTGGAACTAATGTTTCGAAAAGCTTGAACAGCTGACGAGGCGGGTGAAGCGGAATTCCTCGACGTTTTATTGCGTAACTACTGAAGATCATTATCGATTTTCCACTAAAGATGCAGTAAGACCCACAGCGAAAGGAAGTTCATTAACAGTAAATCGCAACATTCAGATGCGACATCAATTAAATCTTTTTCGGAGAGTCAATAAGATCACGGCGACTCAACCAAACGAAAGAACATTATCTCATTGCCTAAAGCCCTAAACCGTTTTAAAGGAAAAACGACCCTTTCAATTTTCCTTTCGACATAACAAAGGACAGGATAGCAATGGCATCAAAGATGGGGAGGAAGACAGCGTCATCAGAAATGTGACAGGAGTAATGACCCACAGTTATGTGCTACATCATTCACCACCTGCTGACTCTGTGAAAGAAAAAAAGCAAAATGCGAAGTTGCTTTCTGGTTCAATTCCGCTTCTAGTCTCTGAATACCTGTGAAGCTAAATAGACAAGCGCACAAATTAAATTTCAAAGCATGGTCTTCCTTGGTGTGAAATGATTCTTGTACCCTTTGCGATGTTCATTGTATTTTCCATTCCGCTTTGTCCATTTGTTCATTTGTTTGACATCCCCTCCCAACCTTTATCATGTAATTGTAAAGGCCCTCTTTAGAATCCGTCTGTCAACCTTCAGATCTCCATTACGATCACGCATTCGCTTCGTGTTGAAGCATCGCTGCCTGACTCCATCGCTGGATTTTTCTACTCCGCAAATGGAGTCAGATCAGATTGTCTAGTTTTAGTGAAAGCAATTGTTTGGGAGCGGCTTGTTTCCTTGTTCTTGCTTGCCTAAGCTTGTGCTTTGATTCATTTATTTTAGCCTTGGGTTTGCTTGCATTCTTTGCCCTTTTCCACCCGTTCAGCAATTCACCCGCAAATACTCTTTACATTAAGAGTAACGTGAAATCGATTGCCTATTAGGAACCTTTGCTGATTAATACCTGTCAATATTAATTCGATTACGTCTCTTATTTATAAACGACAATTGTGTTCTTACCATGGTCAGCAACTACGATGATATTGACGCAGTTCTCAAGCTTTCTCAATCTGAGGCCGTTCAAAAGAATTCCAACAGCCTCGTCAGCTTTTGATAAAGAGTAGTTGGTGACGTTTCCTTCTGGTCCACTCCTATGTCCAGCGGTGTCGACAATGCCCAAGTATAAGGTAATGAGCGTTGGCCTGCCAAACAACACGGTTAGTGTAGAAAAATGTACTGCGAAAAACGACATGAAAAATGGGCATTGTCTACTTACAACTCCAGAGATCTCCAACCATTTAACAGAGTTGCTATTTTTCTAATCCATTTCAGCCCAGAAAGGCGTACCGACTATGCAAGATATTTTTCAAAATACATTGTTTTTCAAGTCTGATAATAGCAAAACGTCGTAGCTGAACATTTTGTCTGTCCACACGTGCTAGAAACCAAATCAAGAATATTACCAAAAGTAACAAACTATCCAAAATTTTAATTTGGAATGGTATGCTTATGAAAACCAATTTTTATTCACATTCATATAGTCTTATTTCTGGCCATCGTCCTATGCAGGCTGCAGTACCTTTCACTTTCAGGCAAATCAAGCCAATCAAGCGCCTTGTACATTCTTTCCTCATTATCCACGGATTTGTTGTATTTGTTGAAATAGTCTGGATATCTTGTGATGTTGACATCAGTTCCAGGACAAAAATAAGCTGCACTTTTCAAACCTTGGTTGCTGACCGTTACCCAAATCTGAAAATTTCAAGGTCATTCTTGAACGTTTGGAAAAAATTTATCAACACGAAAATTTTTCAGTGAGACTCATGGTACAAGTACTTACCGGCTCGCCACCCCACCATCGCGGATTGAAGGACTCGTTGCGACCGGGGCGGAACTCTTGGTTGTAATCGAAATCGTACATTTTATTGTCGACAATACCGTGGCTTTCCGGATACAGACCCTAAAAATGTCCCATCAAATAATTCCGCTGAAATTTTATTTCTGGCTTTAGAACCAAAGAATAACGTCTTAGACACAAAATAAATGAGCTAATATTTCCACTAAATTTATTACAAGTTGTGGTGCGTCTTCTGGAAGGGCTTTTCCGAAATATTCCGCTTAGGAACCAATTTTTGATTGAGTTTTTCTTTTTGAGATGAGTACAATCATTTGTTATGTAGTTTGTTCTTTTACTAACCGAAGTACAGTAAATTACTTTTATATTTGGTTTGTACTATTTTAGGGAGAAAATTGTTGTAAAAATAAAAGTTACATCTCTATCTCATGTAATGCCTCAGAATTGCTATCTTTATGATGGGCCTATCTCGTATTTATTGGCATGCATGAACGCAATATCTAGTTCCTCAATACACACCCATTACCAGTATAGGATTTTGCTTATAAACATATGCCTCAGGCCAACAGAATCAAACAAAATATTAAAGACTAAAGCATTAAAAACAAAAAGTACTCTTTGAAATATTTTTAATTTTTCGTAACTTGTTTTTTGTCAACATTAGGTCTTACGTATTCTTGAAATCCCTGCATTTCTCACATTCCACAATGCTAGATTAGAATTTGGCAGGAGGGCATGCAGTCAAGCAGTTTCCCTGAGTGACTTACCTCTGTACGCCCCTGTTTAAAAATGTTCACAGTAGAAACATTAGGTAGATCAGAGGTGAAAAGCAAAAACAATCTACAGCGTTTCAATCAGCTTCTTTGTACTTTCCGGTTCAGCAAATAATATTTTGGACATATTGTACAGTCTACTGTAAATTAATTATCTTGTGTAAATCACTTTGTGATCAACTATAACTCAGGTATGAGTTAGTAATAAGTGATAATCTCCTGCACAAAACCTTGCAGATTTAACGTTGTTTGACTATCGTGGAACTTACAAACTGCTAGTCCCACAGCGGCCAACCGCCCGTATGGCTAGGATTCGTGTACGGCGTCTAAATCATCAAAGAACCAAGTAAGTTCTCGCCACAAGTGGGGGAGCAAGATCAGCAAAAATTTTAATGGAAAATCGATTTCATGTAATAATACGCATCCTTAATTTGAATAAGCTTTTAGGACTGATGATGCATATTATTACGTGATATGGATTGTCTACTAAAAATGTGTTGGTCGATTTGTTGCTTACTGGGGCAGTCACTTAAATGACAGCTACGGCCGTCGCTTCCTGTCCCTGTATTCCTGATGAAGCATTCTATGCTTGGTCGGGATGCAGAAACAAACTGAACTGCACTGAACTTTGCTTACTCCCCTGTGGAGAGTACGTACTTGAATATAGATATGTGCAAGTTTGAATCGTCGCAAAAGATCAAGGCACAGCCTAGTCGGTTGATTCCTCGAAAGCCTACAGCAAACCTAGAGCTTTTAATTGCCGTCGACGAACTGTGTGAAAAAAATAACCAACGCCCATCACAAAATAACCAACCCCATCACAAAATAATTAACGTCCATCACAAAATAATTAACGCCCATCACAAAATAATTAACGCCCATCACAAAATAACCAACCCCATCACACAAGCACTAACCGTGAAAATTGAGTAATGGTTGGGAAATGTCTTCGTAGGGTAAACTGAACGCATGTATGGAACGTGCACGCCGCATGAAGCTAGAGCAAAATATAAAAAAGCACTGCAGAAACGTTCAAACATTTTGTATAACACCATAACTTCGTGATTTGTCTTCCATCAAATAACCCTCAAATATATGTTTCGTTCGAATTTAATGGGATCATTGATGTTATTTTGTGTTATGACAAAGTTTTTCAAAACTTTTTTCACAGTCAAGTCCCTTTCCCAATCAAACGTAAAGCTAAATCAATTAGATGTCATACAAAAATGAAACGAGTTTCTTACTAACAAACGGGAAACTGAAGAATATCGAAGGAAGACAGCACGTCTTCGTTTGTGAAGATCTCACACCTCTACGGTACAAGCTACTGAAGTACATGCAAAAGTCCTGTTCTGATAGGTTTACCTCTTGCTACACTCTAAATGGCAACATAAAAGCCAAGCTCAAGACATCTGAAAAATGTATCACCGTCACTTCACCTGATGATCTCTTCAAACACGGAATTGAAATTATAAACAGATGGGCTGTGACAAAATACTTAACAACTAACTCTACTGCAAAGATATTACCTTCCGTGAATTCTGAAACAAAACGTTCATTGCAAGCGACTCCTTATACTTGACCAACAAAATGCCAGAAGCAAAATGCATACGTAAGTGTGTTAATTTTATATGTTGGAATGCTTTTCTGTTCTGAATATGTGACTGCTGGCGCAGCAGTGCAAAGTGAGCTTCCCACCTAAACCTAGATGAATGACTGTAAACATTGCAGTGCTGAATCGTTTCCTGACTGTGAATGCTTAACAAGTAGCAACAGCCACTCTGATAGAGATCTATCACTACCTCTCTCACAGTATGCTACACATACTGACTTTGTGAGTCATGTTGATAAGTCAGCTACTGGAACCATATTTTATGTTTTTATTTATTGTTGTACACAAAGCAAGTGGATTGATTTAATTACGTATCGCTATTACAGTGGAAAGTGTCAAATCATGAAGTGT
>JGI24158J21664_10004110_pt1 | contig 18607 bp, 9 predicted proteins | sample Ectturendosymbi3_FD_21664 | JGI IMG/M metagenome (IMG submission 21664)
TTGTTGATCAGCACTTTCATTCGAAGAACGACTGACTTGGAGAAAACTGCTAACATGCTGGCGTATATTGAAGAAAAACAAACGCAAGGCAATAAAAACAGTCAATAGGCTACGATACGTAATTTCGTTACAATTTCGTTAAAATGTATGAAATTTTATTATACTTAGGCATGACATTAACTGGATAAAACTTAACAAAACTCTTCTTTATTTAAACGTATCTCATATGTATGTCTCGAACTCATTGGTGGCCGTACTTCTCATGTAAATAAAAGTAATAATGCAGCCGGCAATAGCAAAACGTTGTACACCCCTGTTCTAAAAGGTNACGTCTGGACACACGATCAACTATCAGCTTAAATGACGCAATCACGAAAAAACAAGAGCAACCCATGCATTCTCCCAAAGTTCTCCAAAAGCCCAATATTGTACTTATTCTTAACTGATGGACTTGGAATGCAAACTGTTCTTTATGAATTAGTCAAGTAATGTACAAAGATTTTACAGCTACCAAGTCACAGATGTTGAAACACTTATTGCACGCAATGTAAGTATATTGCCCATGGTTAATTGATGAAATAGAATCATATAGCTGCCCAAATGATGAACAGGAACTAATTTTCTGGATGACATTCACAATTTTCGCCTTGTTGAGCCGAAGTGCAGATTTAAGAGTTCTTTTTGTTTATGAGCCTGAACTTTGAAGTACAGTAGTCCCCGCTTATTAAACCCACCTCGGCACCGGACGATCTTGGTCTTGTTAAGCGGGTATGGGCGTATTAAGCTGAAGACAAATTTTCACCTCTCTCATGTGCATATGTGAGAACGGCCGACTGTACTATCGCTAAAAATTGCTGAATGTATTGACACTGCACATAACAGATATAGGTAACGAGCAATTTTCTGTTTTGATTACTGTAAAAAAATATTCATATCCGTGCAAAAACATCAAGATCAAGTAAGTTGCCTCATTGCTTTTGGTGGCGTAAAACAGTGGTTGTCAGCCTTTTTTCTTGGGTAAACACTTTCAAATTTGGTTTTAACCAAAACCTCATTTGGGGAGTCATGCCCCCTGGTTAAAAACCACTATTCTATGTCAACTAACTGCAGAAATGACATGTAGGCTGAAATCACTAACCCTTGCAGACTCAGAACTATTTGAATGTCACAATTTAAAGGTGTAGACTAGCATAAAGTGAAAGTTGCATCTAAATTTGATCAAACAGGTAGGCTGTTGGCTATAGTATACATAGTAGTTATAAAACGTATTTTGAATTCACAATAGCAGATATATTATAGCATTTATAGGCTTTTATAGTTTTGTGGATATAAGTTATACTTTTGCAGAAGCTGAACTAGTGAAAGCTGTGTTACAATAATTCATTTTAGCAATAGACTTTGCACAAAAAACTGGCAAACTTGTATTAATGTACAAGCTTCTTAACATGGAATTAGTGTCAACAGATTTGCTGAACCGGTGGTTTGAGTATTGACATTTCAATAAATATTTTGTATGCCTGTTCTAGTGTTGTGGAATGACTGATTCATATAAGATATATTGCACAAGTTTTTGTATTGCATTTGACTCTATGTTTGTTGCCCTATTAAGGTGGACATTTTTGTATGTTATAATTTTTTGTAGTTTGTTTATGTATCACACTTCATTAAATAAAAAATGTGTGATTGTTTGGTAGTCATTATCTATTCATCATGTTGAAGTTGACTGTTCTATGACTTGATAGTTAGTACATTTTAAGCATTGTAATCTAGCACTTAGATGCTGTAGGTCTGGAGTTGGAATTAAGGTCAGGTTTTAGCAAGACCATGTAAATTGATACCTTCTGTAGCCTTCTTTCTTAGCCCATGTTGTAAACAAAACTGGTGAATTCTGTCAAATCTATTTGTACATGAAAGATACATTCCTCCACTCCATGAGTCTGGTTGTCTTCTTGGCCTGCCTTATCTTTAGAACACCTCCATGGAACTCCAAATGCCTACAGCTTAAGACACAGGCAACCTTTGCAATCACCTTAAGCAAAGGCTCTGTTTAGGAGTTGTGTGGTGTGTTGTCTTGTGCATCATTAGTATGCATGGGCATCAGAAGGGGAAGGTGGTGGGGCTTTAGCTCACCTCGATTATGAGAAAAATTCAATAAAGAAAGGTTGTTTTTTAGTTTCGAGTGGAAAAAAACAAATTTCACCACTTTTGGCCCCTTTAGAAAAATTTTGGAAAATTCTCCTAGCGACCACCCTTTAAATCCTTTAGATGCCCATGTTTATACGTATTATGCATTTTTGTATTTGCGTTTGAACTTGATTATATAAACAGTGACTGTTGTCAGCAACAATGCTATGGGCCTTAATACTGTTGGAACCTCTGTTGTTCAGTGTGGTGTTGAATGTGCAGTTCACCACGAATGTAATATGCGTGAAGAACAGCACCCATATGTCAGTGGCACGAGCAAGCAATAATACAGTGATCGTGGCATATGATCTCTATTGTTGCTTGCTGCCACAGTGTGAAGCTTTGTACACTTGCTGCCCGGACTTTCCTGTCGCAACAAAATGGTGCCGTGACCAGGATGTGAGGGCCATGCCAAGCGCAACCTTACGAAAAAAACATGCAACTGGTGTGGTTTGTTGTAAAATCAAAGGGATGTTGTTTAAACTTCTTGGTCACCATGGTGTTTAATGTGCAGTTCACCACAAATGGGATGTGCATGAAAAATACAGTAGTACCCATATCTAAGTGGTGCAAACAAGCTATAATAGAGTGTTTGCAGCACATGAACTCTATTGTTGCTTGCTGCCATAGTGTGAGTCTTTACATACTTGCCGCTTGGGCCTTCTGATTGCAACAATGCTATAATAAGGTGGTTGCAATTTGCATCTGCACTGCATCTTTGTTCGATATTTTTCTTTCATTGAAGACTTCTGTTTCATATTTTAAGTTAGAAAATAGTGTTATTGCTCGGTTGCTTAGTAAAAGTAAGCTTCAGTTAGCTGGCATGTTTTTTGTCAAAGTAAATCTAAGTCAAATCTTCAAATTACAGTAGCCAAGCCTAAATATTCAATGGCATGAATATCTTATCTAACACTTTACTTTTTCATGTATTATATTCATTTGATTGCCTATTGCTTACTTGAGAACATCATGTTTACTAGAGAGCAGCACAATTTTCCACATTACTACCATATTTAAACGATTGTAAGCTGCGGCTTATAATGTTTTTATCATTTCATGCAGCTTACAATCAAGGTGGCTTACATTTTTTTTCACCTTATCAAAAGGTCTAGATCAGTGGTTCTCAACCTTTTCACTGAACGGAGTCAAATCTATACCTAAGATTTTGTTAGAGAGCTGCACTATATAAATTTTTAACACAAGTCAATTGACATGTTTTATTTTATAGCAGAACGAAGTCTCTTACACAAAATATTAGAGGTACTTTTGAAAAAGTGCTGAAGGCTGCACAACGGGTGCTTAAAAGCTACATGCAGCTCTTGTTGCCATGGTTGAGAACCTCTGGTCTTGATCATGCTCACTCTTTCATTGGCTACATTTTGTCGACCAAACTCTCTTTTTGCATTCTCTTCAACACCATGTGCACGCTTTGTCAAAGGAGGGATTATGATGAACAAAAAGCAGTTGTAGTGGTGTAAGCATCATTACCGGGGTTCCCATTATACACAAAATGTACTAGTATGCAAAAGTGTCTCAAGAGGATTAGGTAACCTATGTTTAAGTGCTACTTATGAACAAGGGTGGCTTACATTGTTATTTACCACCATTCTGTGCGGCTTACAATCGAGGGCAACTAACAATTGAATAAACATGGCATTACTGGTAAAATAATTTAGTCTGTAAAGTTGGCTTGTTCTTCAAGAAAAATTCTTGTTAAAACAAATGCATTAGCACAGACGTGGTAGTTTTATTTAAGTAATTTTGAAAAGTACTATGATAACCAAAAAGCAGTTGAACAAGTTGTCTTCTTAAGTACCTTTCAACAGTTTGTCAATTTTCTTCCCAAGGTTTGAAGTTGATGGCAAACCTTAGTCAGATGTGGAATCATGATGAAATTAGATATGGACAGATTTATTTGGGCGTAGTAAGTTTGCTGGATAATAAACAACACAATTGTGCCATAAGTTCTGGGTTACAACTTGTGTGTATTCTGGTATTCGTTCCTCAGTTCCATTAGAAACTGGGCATGGCAGAGAAGTTTAAATATATAATTTCTTTACCTATATTGAGTATGCATGCATGCACATATTTTATCTGTGAAAGGTCAGTCAATTCATTCTCACATTAGTTTTCAATGCATTGTTGAAAACTACAAAAAATAATATGGATACATTATAACAAGTTACACATAAAATTGATAATCATTACCATCATTTTCCAGAAATCTTAAAGATGACCAGTAGATACTTGTAGTCAATAAAAACAAACACAAATTTACTATTAAAGAGCACTTTCAGCCAATTTCAATTTGTATATTTTTAATATTGAAAACAAGAAAGCACACACAATACACAGCATCCAAAAGCAATAATAAAGCAAGCAGTAAAGAGAGGAGTAATATACAGATGAAGAGGTTGTATGACAAAGTGGATGAGAATAGCAGAAGAGAAATAGCATAGATTGGTGCATTTCAGAATTAGGCACATTTGTAGTTCACAAATGTGTGCTCTAGAATATTTATTGATATTTTCATACAGCTTGCCAAGCTAAAAATTTTGTGATGAGCATTCTAACATTATCTGTGACCTTAGATTAAGGTTAGTTTATGTTTACATGTTGTAGGTTGGTGCATGATAAGAAACCTAGTTTGTAATAAAGATGTGTAAGAAGCTCTGCTAAAAAAGGTCAAGCATTCTTACTGCAACAGCTTAACCAATCAATTAACATAATCATTTAATCTGCCACTGAAAGTTTTTACAGAATTTTGCAAATTGTGTGAGAAGAGAATTAAGCTTATAGTTAGATGTTCTACTTTGAGTTTTACTTTTAAATGAACATGTTACTTGGTCCATTTTATGTTTTGGAAAATTTCTTGCCACTGTACATTAAAAGTTTTAACTGAAAGATTTACAAACTGAATGTTTGTTGTAATTGTTTTAACATATATGCATCCAATTATTCAGCAAAAAAAAGTTGCAGTGAAATCTTATATTTGACATGTAATGGTCTGTTATCATGTATATCATCTGGATAAGTATTCCGTGGAAACTAGTTGTAAGGATTTTAATTACAGATTTAGCAGTTTAAGGTTGCATGTAGGTATTTCCTATTTGTCATTGTTTTAGAAATATGACTGGAAAATTTTGTTGATATGGATAATGGTAAAATAGTTTGGGGTCCCCACCCTGAACATGGGTTTGTGCTTGGAACTATTGTTGACATAGGTCACAATACAATAACTGTGAAGCCTTCTGAAAGCAAAATAGAGGTTAGTTACGAATTTCTATATTTTGTGTTAGTCTTATTAATATTCTACAGTTAATGCTTTCAGTTTAATACTAATTGTTTCAATGACTATGGCTGCATTGGGCTGATACTCTTGTCGCTTATATGCAGCAATATCATACAATAATAACCATGATGTTTCAATAAATTAACACCTTCACTGCTGGTGTACAAATATATGGTACCCAAAAATCACACATTGAGCCGCTAATGTTACTCCACTTTGCAACTCCATAACTCGCTAGTTGATTGTGCTAGAGAGCTGTTCAAACCCTCAAAAGACTTGGCAAGTCTTCGAGTCTGCAATGAAAAAAATTGTTTGGTTTTAGGTTTCGGGTTTTTTGTGAATGACTTCAAGTGAGATAGGTTTTTGGCTATTTCGGCTCATGTTACCTGACCTAGGGACCAAACACTAGATGGAAGTATTTCGCTCAATTTTTTATTGGCAACTAGGCTAGAATCTGAGTCTTTTGAGCCTTTGATTGACTTTCTAGGGTTTGGGGTTCAAAAGTTATGATGTAGAAACAGCAAATTGATTAATTGTCTAATTAGGAGATTAATCAATTTGTTGTTTTTCGGCCATAACTTTTGAACCTGAAACCCCAGAAAGTCATCCAAATCTCAAAAATCTCAGAATTTAGGCTAGTTTCCAACACAAACTTGAGCAAAATATTACCATCTAGCGGTTTGGGCCCAGGGCCAGATGAAGTGGGCCAAAAAGGCTTAAAACTACTCCATGTATGATGTCACTCACAAAAAATCTGAAACCCCAAAAAATTTGTTGTTCATTGCAGACTTGAAGACTTGCCGAGTCTTGAGGGTTTGAACAGCTGTCTAGTGTAATCGCCTGGCAAGTTATGCAGTTGCTAAGACACAACAGAAGCCGAGTTTTCATCCGAAAATCACCTGGCAGCGAATGTGTTAAGGAGCATGTAGATAAATATATATATATATATCTATTTTGTGAACAATCTAACACAATAAAACTAGTTTTGACTCTATCACACCAGGACAAATTGACTGAAGCTACTGCTGTAGTTTTCAATGAAAACATCTGTGTATGGCAAAGAAAAATACATTGCAAAGATGGTTATATTAGCATTTTTTTTGTGTGGTGAAAACTTCTTACATCATATTGCTCATAAAATGTATTTTATGTGTTTTGCAGTCCATCACAGCACCTTACAGCCAAGTCTTTCCAGCTGAGCCTGATGCAACCAAAACTGTTGATGACAATTGTGCTCTTATGTATTTGAATGAAGCAACACTTCTGCACAACTTGCGTCTTCGATATGATAAAGATCAGATATATGTAAGTTGGAAATTTTTGCATATAGGTAGATTTAGTCTTGTAATGAAATTCACATGCTCTACCAAGGTCTTTACCATGTAGCTAATGCATAAATTTTGATTGAAAACCATGTTACGAGTTGGCCATACATTTGCAAGTGAGTCTAACGCTGACAGTATCATTTTATTGCTTTCTCTTGCAAGAATCTAGTGCAGCTATGTCCAACCCGAATGGTTTACTGAGCCAAAATTATGTCACTATCTGAACCAAGGCTGCACACTGAATAACATATTAATGAGGGCCGCACATTTAATGGCTTGCTTTGATCTTAGCAAACTAAATTTAGCTAAAGCTAATGTCCTGAAAGTGCTCAAATCCTAACTGCAATGGTAACAGATGTAATAAAGTGGCACTGACTGAGGATCTCCTGCAACAAAAATGTCAAATTCAAGATTATCAAAATAAGGACAAATTGTCGGCATGTCGGATACTCTTGCTACAGCGAAAATCTAAACTGGGCCGCATGTGGCCCGCAGACTAACAAACATTTTATATTAGACTTTTCCCAATAACTTTACCTATGCTAATTCAGCCATTTTATTTTCATGGATTATTTTTAATATTAAATCATAACAAATGGGAAATAGGAAACATAAATTTCAAAAAATGGAAAATAATGTACTTCCAGAAAGTAATTAATAATATAAATTTTTCTTGTAATTGTTGGTACCAAAAATTATGAAATGGGTGTACTGTGTAATTGTGGTGTGCTTTACTCATCTAGTGCTAATTGTTGTGCATATGCTGCAACCACACATACAAAAATCCAAACAAGCTGCAGTTGCTTTCTTGAATGTTGTCCTCCTAGGATTAAATGAAACGTTGCATTTGTTTGATCAATGAAACACTTCAAATTTCTTTGTTCAATAGCAGAAAAAATACCTCCAGAGAACTGGCTTAAATAACCATGACATTGCTATGTTTTCAATGGTAGTGAGGTAATAAATAAATCCAAAGAAGCTCATTTTTGTATGCAACGAATACAATTAAGACACAGATTTTATTGCTTCTATCATTTGCTTGCTTCAAAGCTATCATTAATTAGCTGATTGTTCATACATAAGAAGAATGCAACAAATGGGTTGGTCCACTGGCTGCTAAATCTTTATTTTTATGTGCAGACCTATGTTGCAAACATCCTTATTGCTGTCAATCCATATAGAGACATACCATCACTGTACAATGTACAGCAAGCCAAAAATTACAGAGGAAAATCACTTGGTGTTCTCCCACCTCACTGCTATGCTATTGGTAAGTTTTAAGTTTTTGTGTAATACAGTGTAGATATCAAAATGAGAAATGAACTGTCCACATAACAAGCTCAGGTGGTGGTCTAAATCAAATACAAGCAATTGGGAAGAATTAACCATTTGCTTTGTTGATGAAACTCTTCATTGCAGGAGTAATTTTTAGGTACATATGAAAGTAGTTGTGTGGTGTATCTAAAGTGCATAACCTTCATTATAACATAGTTTGTAGATTTGGTGGTATAGTACTGTTGAACATCAGATAGTGCATGCATATTTGTCCAAGAATAAGTCATTTTTAATGTAATTTTGTATTCATTGGAGTTTTGACTGACCAGTGAAACTGAAGTCACGGCAAATATTAAAGTCTTAGGACATTATAATTTCTTTTAACAACCTCATTGATAACAGTACAAGTACAATGCATCATGTCTTTGTTAAATATATTTAAGAAATTATTATTTGTTACAGAGTGTTGCATAGGAGGTATCACATGTTACTCTACCTATTTTATTATATATGATTGTTTCAAAAGCAGTTTATTTTTAAAACTCTTTGTTTGGGCAATAGACGGGTTTCATTTAGGCACTTATCAATAGTTAGTTAGGAGGGTTGCCTCATACCTGTTGTTAACATTGAATAACCATAGGTGCCAAAATGGTTTACTTTTGAAAATTAACATCAACTATCTTCAATCCAAATGTCTTTGAAAAGACTGGTACTAGCCTTGAACCCTTACAGATGTAATTTTTTTGTGAAACCTGTTTGCTTGTGAGATTCATTTTGCACCTTCGTTTTCATGTGATGAAAAACGTAATGCAGAGAACATGCTGGAACAAGATAAATTCAAATATGAATGTTTTTAATGAGCTGAGTTTTCAAAATCAGTATTGTTTGCCTGTCATGACATGGTATGCAAAGATGCTGAAGGTATTTTTTGATGAACCATTATTTGTTTTTGAGCTGTATGATATTTTGCAGCGGATAAAGCATACCGAGATATGAAAGTGAACAGTATCTCTCAATCAATAATAGTTTCTGGTGAAAGTGGTGCTGGAAAAACTGAAAACACCAAATTTGTTCTTCGCTATTTGGCTGATTCATATGGGTCTGGAGATGATATTGACAAAAGAATCATACAAGGTGTGTGTAAAATTGAACAAATACTGTTTGAACTTTTTTAATGTCATTCAATTCAAGAAGCTTTCTCATGTTTTTTATGATTTGCAACCACATGTGCTGTATCTAGTTCCCAGCTGTTAGCTCTCTTTGCATTAGTATAAAATTCAGTGTCATTGAAAAACTTTTTTAATGTGACATGTATTTGATTGTGAATGGACTAATCCTTATAAAATCCAGTTTAATTTCAAAAATAGTAAATTTGCCTTAAATCTTATTGCAGCCAACCCTCTGTTGGAAGCTTTTGGAAATGCGAAAACCATGAGAAATAACAATAGCAGTCGGTTTGGAAAGTTTGTTGAAGTTCATTTTTTAAAGGTAGGTTATTGTTGTGTGGAGATGTTCCTTGTTCTTAAATGAACTCTATGTAATCAATGCGTCAAAATGGTGTGGAATGGCACTACATTGAAGCTTGTCCAGTTCATGGAGGTGGTATGTTGATCAGATGTTTCAATCTGAAAGTATTCAAAAAAGGAACATAACACTATTAAAGAATTTCATACATAAACTGTGCACTTATGTAGTATAATATAGAGTTTTTCAGAATGTGTACTGATCAATTTGGGGTTGCCAGGTTAAGGTAAATTCTTCCATTGCTTGAACAAAGAGGGTTTTTTCAGACTTACTCAGGCCTGTTTGTGATTTTTATTTTGTGTAGTGGTTTTGTCTTCATTAGATTTGCAGTGTTTTGAAGCTATGCAACTTCTCACAGCAATTTTACGTTGATGTTGGTTACACATCATTTGTGATTTCCATTAACAGATTGTTTCCAACGAATGGTGTGAAGTGATTAAATGCTTTTACTTGACGGTGCAGCATATCACATTCGGTTAGAAGACTTTTGAGTTATGTCATGACTTTAAATTGTGATTGCTGGTCAGTGGCTGCTCAAGAAGAACATAATAGTTCTCTCTGAACATATCTTGTAGCTCTGTCTGTTAGTGTGTGTTGCTGAGAAAGTTTTTGCTCATTCCGTAGACGTTCTTAGCTGCAATGCTTAGGCACTGCAATAAGGGACAAAGTAGAAAGAATGCCAACCTGATTTAGTGATGCACGTTTTTAGGGAAAAGTGGTCGGAGGGTTTATTTCCCACTATTTGTTGGAAAAGTCGAGGATTGTTACACAAAACCCTCGGGAGAGAAACTACCACGTATTTTATCGTCTGTGCTGCGGTGCTCCTGCTGATGTTAAAGCAAAGCTGCATCTCACCTCACCAGACGATTACAGGGTAAGTTGTACTGGCTTAATATTCTCATAGCCTGAACATTCAAATACCTCAAATCACGAGCGTTATTGCAAGACTTGCAACATTATGTGGTTTGCTTTACCAAATGGTAAGATGCAAAAATATTGTCAGTTTTAAATATCTAAATGATATTTATCATGTTTTATGGCAGTGATCATGTAGCCATCCTAGGATTTTCCAAATGTTTGACTTTCTGGGATCAGTAGGGCCATTTAATGTCATAAAAGTCATATTTTTATGTGCTTCAGGAAGCTATGAAACGAATTTTAAAACAAAAGTCGCACGCCTATGAAGTCTACAACGCAAGTTATAAAGTCCTAAAAAGTGATATTTTCCATGTTAGGTTATAAAGTCATCTGTTGCATATTTTCAAGCTAATTCAATAAGGAACCCATCAACACAATCTCAAAATATCAGGTGAAACTACTATATCGCTAGGTCTAAGCTGGAGCTGCAGAAAATTGAACCCACTTGAGTACCCTGCGAATGTTGGCTAAGACGTCAGGGGAATCAAGTTATTTGGAGGAAATGTAATGCACTGCTTAAAAATGCATGTTTTGCTGCCCCAAATAAATATACCAATGTCCATGCATGTTTTTAAATTGCTTCAAACCAAACTATATGTTTTGTTCATGTTTTAAGTGGTTTGTTTTAGTGAGGCTTCAACAAACCATGGGGCTATAATCTCGCATGCCTAGTTTTGCTGGTAATGCTTCTTTGTACAGTAGTTGTATGTTCTAGCTCACTCATTTTTATTTCGTCATATAAAGTAAATATTTTCTAAAAAATAAAGTCATATTATCAAGTTTTTAGGTCATAAAAATGGCCCTAGTCATCAGTTGTGTGATGATTTGAGTTTATTGGCGCAAACATTAAACATTTGCATGCGAATTAAATTGAATAACTTTTCAGGTGAGAAGTCAAACTCTGTAGTACCAAAGAGCGAAAAGTTGATTGCGCCCTGTATTTTTCAAAAATGTGATCAGTAAACTACAAAACAACAAGCTAGTCATGAGAATCGGGGGATGTACCATTTCGCGAATTGCAACGAAAAAGTCAATGAAAATCACCAGAAGCGGAACTGTGTTTTGAAACGATCAATTGTGATATTTTGTTCTAAACTTGAATCGTATGTCTAACTCTAAGGGTGCAGATTATATTCAAAAGGTTACTAGTAAAAAAAAATCCAAAAAGTTCAAGCTATCACTGGTGAAGAACCGTTCAAAATATTACTAGTGAAAACTGAGGAAGCCTGGTAGTACACAGCTCCCAAATGATGTTTTACATTACAGTATTTGAAGAATGGTTGTACTCAATATTTTCTGACGAAGAACGAAACTGGCAAAGTTGATAAAGCCTGTCTTTCTGCGCAGGTACTTTTGTGTTGATTTGTTGAAATTCTTTAACTTTGAATCTGTTTTTAACTTAACTCATCGATTATCGCGAAGTGGACAGTTGCTATTGTTGCTTTTTACCAAATGCACACGCAAATCTGTATAGTATCTGAAGTTTGTTTGTCCAAAGTGTAAATCCGGGAAATGGAATGTTGTATTGATGTAATTACGCGGTGAACTTTCCCTAAATAATTCTTTGTTTTTATAGTATAGCGGTTTACTAAAATTCCAGCTTTATAAGTGATTTTATTCTTGTCGTTAATCCGTTCACGATAATGCTTTATGAACTTAATTGTAAACCTTTTATTCATTTCTGTGTGTCTCAAGTCTGGGAAAAGTTTGCTTGGTGTGACCTTATATAGGCGGCTTGCCCAACTTCAGAAGTTGGTGTCAGTGCAAGGCCTTTTCACTGCTTGTTGTTTTGTACAGCATGTTAAGAAGGGAGCGTTGAATGATATTTTACTGAATGACTGCAAAGATTATGCCAAACTAGTCGCAGCCATGAAGCAAATGGATATTGATGAAGATGGCATGATGGCCATATTCGAAGTTGTTGCTGGTGTCCTTCACTTAGGAAATATCATTTTTGAGGATGCTGGTGGATCTTCTGGTGTGTTGATGAATCTACTATTTTTAGTGTGAAAACCACTGTTTATGTCTTTTAGAAATATTTTATGTAATAAATTTTCGAACATTGCTTTAGCGTGCTGTTGCTTGGTAAGCGACATGGTTTCGTCAAAGTTTCCTGTAAAATGTTTTTACCTTGTTTGATGGATCGAGCTTTCTGCAGTCATAGATATGTATTTGGTTAAAACAGGTTGATTTTGTGATAAAAGGATGCGCCGTTTTTTTGTTGCAGAAACTTGAATGTAAAGTTTAGATTCACTATGATTTCAGGAGGGTGCATGGTTAGCGAAAGCAGCAAAGCCGCAGTGAATGTCACTGCCAAGCTACTTGGTTTGGATCCAAACTCACTTACTGAAGCGCTCACGACGCGGACTATGCGATCTGCTGGCGAAGCCAACACCATTAAGTACGTGGTATTTCGTATAACTAGTATCGTATCCGGAATTAACAGTTGCAAATGATGTAGAAAAAATTGATCAAAAGTTTGACTAAAATTAGTTGTAATAAATAATTCAATTATTATGTAACGATACGTCCTAACGAGTTGAATTTTTGTGCAGTGCATTATCAGAACTGCGCCTAAGCTTGAGCCATCGCAATTTGCTGGTAACGACCATACGTAGTCCTTAAAGTCAAGCCGGTCGTGTGTCTGGTTAGCTGCCTTGCCGTCTGTGTGAAGCAATTGTAGTTTGCGTCTGTGTAGCAGACCATGCACTGAGGTGTGTTAAAACACAAGCGATATAGAGGCATTGTGATTAGAATGCTACTTCGTATGCATGTTTGCTTCCCTTAGCTGAACTACGTTCAGAAATTGTATGCTTTTCTAAATATACCGAAATCCTTGTCATATAGAAATCAGTCTATACATTTGTGTGGTAAAATTTTCGTTTGCAGAGTTCCCTTGAAAGAAGATCAGTCATCAAACGCAAGAGAAGCGTTGGCCAAAGCGATTTATTCACGACTGTTCGACCATGTGGTCTCGCAAATAAATCAGTGCTTTCCTTTTAAAAACTCTTCGGGCTTCATCGGCATTTTGGATATTGCTGGCTTCGGTAGGCTGTTTAAAAGTCGTTGACCTTTTTACGGTTAAACCCTTTGGAATGTTTTGTTTGTTATTTGTTTTAACGAACCCATAAGGAATATCACAATGATGTAGCAATGTTTGTTGGTAAACGGGAAACTGATAATATGTCCACATTTTTTGTGCAGAATATTTCGAAGTGAATAGTTTTGAACAGTTTTGCATCAACTACTGCAATGAAAAACTGCAGCAATTCTTCAACGGTCGCGTGCTTCACGAAGAGCAAGAGCTGTACAAAAAGGAAGGTCTTGGTGTGCACGAAGTTCACTACGCTGACAACCAAGATTGCATAGGCAAGTGTCGAATTCTGACCGAGACCTGCGATGGGGTTTGGTCTCTCACGAGCGCGAGCTGTATATTTTCGCTTCTATTCATTGTGGAAACTGTCACTGCGAACTTACACACGTATCAGCAGTTGCCAAACAGTTCATGGCTCAGAATGCCCACCATATCAGCTGGTTCGGGTGGCATACGTTGTGAACATGCGATACTGCTTACTAGGTGACGCTACGTGATGGAAAAAGCTCATTGCAATGTACGCGTAAGAAATGCAAGGAAGTAAAGCTCTTTCACATTTCAAACAAACCGTGGCCAGGCCGATCGTGGGCATGTTGAGGATCGATAGTTTCGGGGACGAACTGCCTATTTATTGCCGTGAAAGAAATGTCTGCCGTGTTTTTCGCGTTTTGGTTGCATGTAGATGGACAGACAGTTGCTGTTACGGTGGTAATGGAAAACTAAGGACCTGCTGGCCTTTATGTCGCTTTGGTACAGATGTTGCCCTTACAAGAGTTCGTAATGGTTTGTTTGCATTGTCAGAGCCGTGCACAGCGTTATGTGGGTGTCTTGGTGAGAGCCTTTCGCTTTCATTGCTTAAAAGCGTCGCTGTAACTAAGCTATTTTCAATATCCGATCATTTATCATCGAGCTTAATAGTTCGGCACTCACCCGTTGGACCGTTAGTTCCGCCCCGATGAGCGTTACCTGACAACGAGGAATCGTTACTGAGAGTGTCAAAGTATATCCCTTGTGTTTGACCGAACTTGATTTGGTTTTGTGGGTGTTCTCCTCAGGGTTGTAATACACTCGCGCATTTGTTTTTCTTTTGTAGATTTGATTGAAAGTCCTCGCGTCGGCATCCTCGATATTCTTGACGAGGAGAACAAGCTGCCACGCCCCGACGACACCCATTTCACGTCTGCTGTTCATCAGAAACACAAGGGACACTTCAGAATATCCGTGAGCGCCTCGTCATTAATAAATTGCTTAATCTTAAAGCGGCTAACATGAGAATTAGCACGTGCCCGTTGTATTGAATATGGAGTGATAGCTTGTTGCAAGCGTTAAACTTGACGTAAGCGTTTTGTGCAGTTGTTTCTGCTATTGCAAGACACTTCGGATCTTAACAGAAGTTTTTCGATTCGTAAAGAGTTAAACTACTGGCTTGTTAAGCCATAAATACAGTACAATTAGTTTTCCCGTGTTGCAAGTGCGTTACTTCATGTTGGCGTATTTTACATACATCAATCTGCCACACTTACTGACAAATTCGCTGTTTAAAACATGTCTGTAGTGATAACTGTTTGTGCTTGATGACATCAGAGCAGCTGACTCATACAGTCGCGCTGTGTTTGCTCAGATACCACGAAAGTCGCAGATTGCCAGCCACAGAAACATTCGCGATGACGAAGGATTTTTGATCAGACATTTCGCTGGTGCAGTTTGCTACCAGACTGTAAGTATTCTATGCCCGAGAAACCGAAGCCGTTAACGCGGAAAACTTAATGGCTGGCAGGAGAATTTTCGCAGGCACACACAAGTTTTCTTTTGAGTAAAACCGATTTTCACTGTCCGCTTCGTGCCATTATAAATTGCCGACGACTTACATGTTCCTTCCTGNTGNGTTGTTGATTTGAACCGTATGCTGATGTACAACGAGTTAACCTTAATTAGTTCCAATCCATCTGCGTGTCAAATTACTGAAAGTACGTGGTAGATGCTCTGGTGACTCCATTGGAAGATGAAGCGCTAAATAGCAAGTGTGGAGTCACGTGATCAGGGCTCGACACACGTCCGTGCCAACTTCGGGCTGAATAAAAATGTAAGGGGCGAAGCGCCAACTAAAGAAGCAAGTAACTTCCTTTCCGGTGGTCAACTAGGAAACAAAGTACAGAACTGGGCGGCGATTTGCGTGCGAAGCACTTGCTAAATTGGACGCCGGTGTTGGTTGCGCAGGTTCAGTTCGTCGAGAAGAACAACGACGCTCTCCACAATTCCCTCGAGCTCCTCGTGCGCAGCAGCAGCAATAAACTGGTCAAGCAGATCTTTGAAAACACGGCAACGCAGTCAACCAAGGGAAAGCTGGCTTTCATAAGCGTGGGCAACAAGTTTAAGGTACGCCCGTGTCCTGAACGTGACCTCAGTTGTCGGCCTAGGTAGGGTCGTGCAAAAGCTTGCATCTCGTTTCTTGCGGCATCGAGCGCCTTCAAACATCGCCGCGGTTGTTTGCTGAATCACCAAGCTTTTTACGTCATATGTACAGTGCAGTCGCGTACGTGAGTATGAATGGTTGGTAGCACAGTTAACTCTAATCGATTGCTGCAACCGGACGAGGTTGTGGTGTGTGCTGTTTCATTTGTGGAATAGCTGACGAACGAAATGCGTTACGAATGAAAAGGAAGCTGTTTTATGTACAATGTTCGTCCGCTTCACCGCGAGCCCTAAGACTGTCGCGGAGAGGCTGTTCAATTCCTGCGTATGGCGCCCAGGCAATCAATCAATCGTTCATGTGCTCGGCACTGGATACGGTTTTAATCATTAACTAACCGATTGGAACGCGGTTTGCTTGTCCAAGAAAAGGGAAATTTTTTAGCGGTGCCTGGAGCAATTCGCGTTGCCTGTAGACGTATATTATGCCAGCAGTTTATATCTAAGAGTTGCGCACCGTATTAATTTTTGCTTGGAAAACGTTCATACAACCAACGTTAACTTCCGCCACCTGACCATATTCATCTGAAAACCCATTCATGTACAGGGATCTGCGGTAGGGCTGCGCATTCGGACTTTTACTCGGAATTGTCGTAAAGTGCTGTTTTGTCGAATGAGTCGATTGCTTCTGACGTAAATTCCTTGTATGTTTCCTTGTTTGACGCCAAACATCGAACAGACAAAAGCAAAATAACCTGCAATGACTGTCTTGAACGTAGATTAATGCAGAGTGCTCAGGCCAAGCAAAAATCAATTCGCTGAATTTTCTTAGTGTGGGAAGTCGGTTCCGGGTAAGCCTGCCATGCTGGTTGCAGATTTAACTCAAGTTTTAGTTTACATGAGAGCGTTTGCCTCTGCATGCTCCTTCACTTGTTAACTTTGCTCATCTTCGGTTGATCTTCGTTTTTGGTGACGATGTCGTAACATTCGATGAGGTTGCTTGATGGTAAAAAAGGCATTTTTTAGCATTTGTTAATGCGGCGCTATCTTATCTGGTGTTGTTTGGTTGTTTTTTTTCTCTCTTTTTAACCAAGGCAGTGCACTTGTAGTGCCTATGTTCTCTTTTTCCAAGTTACTAAGGAACGGTGTGTATTTTAACTTTTACTACCTTGTCTTTGAGAATTGGAATAAAAGTTGTTGTTTGCTGAAATGCGGTCTGTCATAGCATTCAATACGTTAATTTTTGGTGTTGCTCACACAGTGCATGCCTGAGCTTCATCAAACATCCTCTTGCTTTTCGCATGGGTTGTCGTTTGTTTCCTATCAACACTTCTCTACTGACTTACCGTATGTGACTTTAACGCTTCCACGAACGTTGGTGTCAGTAGACAAGTTTGCAGTGATTTAGTTGATTAGTGCTTGGTATATATTGTGTTGCGCGGTTTGGCACACACTGTTGAATGTTTCCGGCGATAGGTTCATCTAATGGGATGTTTTCCTAATAGCTTTTTTTCGCGAAAGTTTGTGCAAAATAACGTCAAACATACCTCATTTTTAAAGAAATGTTGCAGAAATTCTGCTAGCTTATGGGTTCCAGAACCACGCTTAGCGACAGTATAAAGTCTCGTTGCTGATTTTGGATACTGTGTTGGTATGAAACTTCGCTCGTATGTGCTAGCCGACGTGCAAGGTTGTTCTAAACGTCACGATGAGTTTTGTTCACTTTATTTGCGTTGTTTGCGTTCGTATTGCATTATGTCTTGAATGTTGCTAGACCCAACTGGGTCAGTTGCTGGAAAAACTGCGCAACACCGGTTCGAGTTTCATCCGATGCATCAAACCCAACCTCACCATGGAAGACAGGTTATTTGAAGGTGGACCTATCCTCAGTCAACTGCAATGTTCAGGTACGCTTCGTGAATTCGTGTTTCAGCGCAACAGCCGTTTGTTTCCCTTCTGCGCGCCGCGATCATCGTGCGAAGCAAGGATGTTGTGCAAAGTTCATTTACTGCTGCGACGGAACGTGTGTCATCTAACGACTGGCGGTGCGTGTCACGCCCTTGCGGTTCTCTGCCAACAACCTTGTGTATGTGTTGGAAAGTAAAATGTTAAAGTGTGAATGAAAGCGGCCCGCCGCGTTATAAGCCTCACTATTTTAGTGGATATCACATAACTTCTCTCATCTGCGTCAGCAGCCTACGTATTTTGTTAGCGGTATTTTGAGACAGTGAAGTTCTTGCTTGTTTCATACTGTTTTACTTGAAATCGTAGACTTTTTTATCTCAGCCAAAATTTATCGTTTTTTGCCAAAATTTTAACAGTTTTCAGTTTAAGCTGGTCGACCAGCTGGTAACAGATGCTCTTTGCCTCATCAATAAGTAAATAACACACAATCTCAAATACAACTGCATGATGGCCAGTAGCGGGCTAAGATCTTTTTCATTGTGACGTAACGAGTTCTGCGTTTGTGGTTCAGATGCAGGCCTCCAGTTCAGTTCAGTTTATTTATGCATCCCGACCAAGCACAGAATACTTCATCAGGAATACAGGGACAGGAAGCGACGGCCGTAGCTGTCATTTACGTCA
>JGI24158J21664_10004111_pt1 | contig 18604 bp, 9 predicted proteins | sample Ectturendosymbi3_FD_21664 | JGI IMG/M metagenome (IMG submission 21664)
TCATAATATTGCATGTTGTTCGATTATCCGAACAATTCACTTATCCGAACCACCCCTGGTTTTAATTAGTTCGGATAATCGGAGTTCTACTGTACTGAATTTTTCAAACGTTCAAAACTGTCAACAGTAAATTGACATAAACAGTGTTTCTACTGTTGTTGTAAAACAAAAGTAATTGTTTTTGACCTACCGTATTTCATAATTTCTTAAAAATACATCAGTTGACCTTTAATGACAGTTAAGCAAAAAAGCATTGCTTTTAACCCGTGATTCAAAGTGTTCTTTGAATATTCTGTCCGGTAAAAAGCGACAGCTATTACTGTTTGGCAAAGGTCTTTGAGAAGATATTATCAGCAACGATGCCAACATCAAACGTAAGCGAGATCCAAGGCAGCCGTTTGTCGATATACGGAAGATAATACTTTGCAATTTAACTTGCAGTGAATGACGTTAAGACTAATTTAAACAATATGTTTATAGAAAATTATGCATTAAAAAATTTCAGGCGGATGAAACGGCAGACGAGAACAATTGGCGCCAGCACAACCTGCATAATTCTGAAGATGATTATGAAGGATTCGGTTGACGTCGGCGTCTCCTATTGTAATCAGCTCAGTAGAAGATTGTGAGCAGCTGCGTGCGGCATCAGCTTGTGTTCCTGTGCCGGCAACGAATGCGAAACTACTGGAACCTCCGATGCGAAAAGGTTCTCCTGCAGAAAACTGTAGTTAAGGCGCTCACTCTTCTAGTAGGGAGGCTTAAAGCAGTGTTATATCGCTGCAAGGAAGGTAGTGACTTGGAGCAAAGTCTATTTAAGACTTATGACAGCCGTGAAAGAAACATCGTTGTTAATAATGCAACCACGCTCGACGACATACCGGACACAATAGTTACAGATTTATTCAAATTTTAATCGAATAATTTGAGCTGGTTAGGATTTCAACTTATGCCTTTCTTATACTTAGTGGTTTACCTTTGTTAATACCTGAGTATTTTACGCAAAACAGCTTAAGATGTGTTTATCTGTTCTCATCAAGATTGACTACAAACTGGTTGACAATAACTTTGACATAAACATTTGGCAAGTCATACTAACATAAACGTGTGGTTTCTCACCATTTGCCTTTTTGCGTAGCGGCAAGCACTACACGGGGAAAGCCTTCTACGATAGAGCAGCAATATAGATCATATGCCATGATCACTCTGTGCTGCTTAGGTCTGCCCAGTATTATATACTTTTCAGCTAGCTTCGATATTTATTTGCGGTGCATTTCTCTTTATCAGGTGATTCTCTTGCATACGCCATAGCATCATTTTTCTGGTACGTGTACCATTACAACCTTTTGCAAAAGCTATCAAATTTTTCTGACGATAGTCAACCCCAAAGTTGTTTAGTTCACAAAGTTCAATAGTTCAATAGTTTCACAAAGTTCAAAAGTTCAGTAAGTATCGCGCGACGTAGCATCAACTGACCGACCCAGTGAGTCATCAAGCTATTGAACACATTCCCAACACCAACACTACTCGTGATAGTCACCAAAATCCCCTAACTCAGTTCCGTTTTGATCATTGGTTAATTTTCAAATTATTTTACGCTGTTCCTGACACTTTAATAGTTGATGTTTTTTAACTCTCATATACCGGTATGGTTTTCATGGGCATAGACATAGCCAGGGGAGGCATGTCCCCCCAAAATTTTTAGCAAAATATGTTACCCCTACCAAAGTTTTAGGCTGCCTACGCTAGTGTTTATGGGTTTCTGGGCATACAATTTGTGGATTTTATCTTGCGTTCACTCAATGTGTTATTTCCAGGGTAAGACGCGATTCAGCGTCGGCATTGCACTAATTTAGCCTTATCTTTGCGGAAATCGTTTTTAAGAATATAAAAAAGGTCTAGTTGTTTGCATTTTCTACAATTGAGAATGTAAACTGTAACGAGCTAGAGGAAAATCGAACTGCTCAGCCGGTTGAGCAGGTCAACCACACACAAAATGTTCTTCCACTGCATCATTCAATAACGAAGTGGCAGGTTATTTTTTAAAAACAGACGCTCCTCCTTAATTTGTTGAACAAAACTCTAAACCACTGCATCATTGCAAGGCTATATCGAATTTCCTAATGGCATAAAAAGATAGTTTTAACAGCTTCAAAAGTCTGCTTCAAAAGTCAACTCTTTAAAAATATCGTTTTAAAATTCAACACTTTAAGAAATTTACTTCAAAGCTGCTTTTTCGGTCATTTTTCGGTCACAGACCGAAATGCTTTTAATACGAGCGAAAAAAGTTAAGTCATTCAGGTCAGAATGTCTGTAGGCTAATGAACACTGTTACGACGAGATTAATGCAACTGTGAGACAAATGACCGAAATGTCTCAGAGACCAAAATGTCTCAGCAAAGATTGACCGAAAAGTCTCAGCGAAAAAAAAACAGCTTCAAAGATATCGAAAACTTTCACAAGTTGCCTGAAAATCCAGCAAATTTATCCCACCTTGAACGTATTTTTTTGATTGGCAAAACGCACGGGCGTCTGTTTCTTCGCAAGATTTTAATTCCCATTTGAGTTCGCCTCCACTTTTGTCTGTCCTGGTACATTCTGGAGTCGTGTACGTTTTAGTGAAAGGCTTGGTTCCTTTCCAGTTGTCTTTATCCATGAAGTCTGCAGTATCTTTAACAAATAATTAGTCTGTTTTGTTTTAAATTATTGTTTTACCCCTATACGATGGACAACAACATTTTAAGAAAAAGTCAAACCTATTTGAAGTGTTTTTTTTAATGCAATTACCTTTTTTTCTAATTAGGATATATCACGTTATTCCATAAAGACTGCATAAAAACAAAAAGGCATTCTCCTGCCTCCTTCATTGTAATGTTTGTTTTGACGGTGAAAAAACATTTAACTGAGCGAACAGGGCATCAGCTTAAAATCCTACAGCACCTTGTGTTACAATGATCTAAATTATTCGGTTGCTTTCCTCCGTGACTTTCATTCAAAAGCATTTTCTTGCAAACCTATCACAGTGGTCGTTTCAACTCTTACCTTTAAATTCTCGTCCATAGGCCCACCAACCTCTGTCGCCAAAAAAAATGAGCCCAATCCAAACTTCACTCTTTATCGGCAGTTGGTTCTTAATTATCGACCAATCTGCGACAGACACGTATTCCACCGCAAAGAAACCTAAAGATTCGATTCATACATTAAATGTTTTCCAACTTTACGCTTTCTGTTCAATATTATCCAGAAGTTAATAAGCACTGCATTCGACTGGCATTGCTTTCGACTATCGTGCCGGACTTGCGCCTTAAAATTGCATTTAATACCCGCAAACTAATTGCATTTTAGAAAAGCGAAAACGAGAAAATATCTCTGAAGCACTAAATATATTACAGGGTTTAATCGAGCGAGCCTTACAGAAAAGAATTGTTAAACTAGCAGCAAGAAGTAAAAACAACAGGCTATTTTCTTCCAAAATGCTGGCAAGGCAACTATTGCTATCATTGATACATCCGGGAGTTGCAGAAAACGAGATGGAACATTGGATAAATAGCGGAACATGGGACCAGGCCTGTAGCCAGGTTTTAAGGTTTGGGGGGTAAAATACATTTTCAGGAAAGCAAGATTTTTGTTTTTATCATATGTTTAAAACAAATTTTCCTGGGCACAANAATTTTGGGGGGCACCGAAAAATGGAAGGGACGTGTTTTCTGTGATGANGACTTTTTCNACACATCAGCTGCACTCACTTCTGTCTTCAAGTAGTGCTTTCCCAATTTCGACTAAGCGACTAGCTTGATTGACAGTCTGCTTATATCGCATCGCCATGAGTTAGTTCTCGCCAATTCGGGAAACATCTTTCACTCTTCCAGGTACTGGCGGAGCTTTTATAAATGTACTGTATGTGAAAAACGTTTTTTCTTTCCATTATAAAAGCACTGAATAATTAGTGCTCCACAACTTATTGAAATCATGAAATCACGTTTTCTTCTAGACATCGCAATTTGTCAGGATATTAGACTTTCAAACGTGTTAACGCATTTTGGTGTGCTCCTTTTTTTGACTGCCTCCCTAAATGGCAAATCTGCATCNGCGCTGCTTCCAAGAACTACGGTTATGCGACAATTTTTGAAGTCATTTTACNACATTTTAAACAGTCTTATGGCTACCGTTCAGCGGAAGTTTCATTATTTCTTTAGAATGGCACGAGTGGTCTGTGACCCATGGTTAAGAACCACTGCTTTAAGCTATGGGCAACGAGGTTGCTTTTATAGTGAGCAGCGCATTTTATTCATTGTGTTACCCGACCTGGAATCNAACACAGTTAGTTTACGAAGCATGACTCAGTCCATTGCGTCTCTCAGGTGGACAAAAGTAACGTGTCTATTAAAAAATGAAANACATATGAGCAAGAAAAATCAGGACAGAATAACAGAAGAAAAGAAACAGAAAGAAAAAAGAGAAAAGAAGAGACAGAGAAGGCTCTTCCTTCTGGTTTGACTAATTTCTGAGTGGGAAACTTTCTATGCGACAACCTAAAGGTTTACAAAATATTCTGATGCCAGGGGTTCTCAACCTTTCATGATCCGTGGCTTTCCTACCGAGACCCTCAGCACCCAAGGTCCCTTACCCTTCAATAAAAATACGTAGGTTTTGTTTTGAACATTTTTACCTTCTATTAACTATTTTTACCCCGTTGAAGGCCTCTGCTCGTGGCTCCCTGCTAAGGCTTTGTGGCATCTTTGGGACCCCGACCCCCAATTGGGAAACTGCGACCCATACTGATGCCATGCGGATGACTTAATGATTCAACCCATTTTCACTCATCAGTAGTTTATTGGTTTACATAATTGCAATAACCTAACCTAGTTTAGCTAAAACCAAAATGACACAAAACCACGTTTGTTTTTGATAAAAGCATGATCGCTTTGCGTCAACTTCAGAAACGCCTCAACGTAAAAAAGTGACCTCTTCTACTTCGTGTGCAAAGCATTGCGTCGCATGCCCAGAGCGCGCAATCAGAATGTGCTCCAAGAATGTGGTGGCGCATAGGGAACAACAGAGCGAACCTGGTCGACCTGGGAAATTCTGTTGTTGCTTGCCGGTTGCACTGGCAGACGTGGCGTTGGTTGCGTGTTTCACGTCTCCCATAACGAGCCGCAACAAATTACGTTTCAAAGAATAAACAGTTATCTTTTGGGTGTGCTTTGCACTCCAGATGTTGAAGTTACAAGACATGGTAATCTGTTGTATTTACAAAATTTACTGTGCAGCATCTAGAACCTAATCTTTGCTCTCAGTATAAGCATTCTTTTCAGTACGAATCTTCGAGCAAGCAAAGTTACCGAAACGTTTACCTTGCATGCTGCTGAACAACAGCATGCTGCTTCAGGTCTTCCGACCTGCTCAAGTCTATTCTAAGTTCAAGAAACCTACCGTTGTCCTTACAGATCCAATACGCGTCGTACCACGAGATCTCAGGATCGGAATCACCCTGATAGTAATATTCAATGCCGTTGAGAGAAAAGCTCCCTTCGAATACGTTCGCAATTCCGTGAACTGTCAGAAGAAAGCTCAGAAAAACAATTGGCTTCATTACGCTCGTATTTCCTTGCACATATTACAAGCTTGTTGGTAAATGAACCTTTGTTCTCCTGTCTGTAAACAACAAATCACTTACAGTTCGGAAGTTTGCACAAGCTTAATTGTAATTTTCCTACTTACTGTTCCTGTAGGCCTACTGTTAACAGTTTCACTGACGATGAGTGACAACAGGTTAGCGAAAGCTTTGCATAGAAAATACTGAAAAGATCGCAATAACGTGATACGAATATCGCTGCATGCAAACAACAACGCAGGATGGTCCAAAAAGATGTATCCATTTTTCATGAAGTAGAATTTTGTATTGAAAGGAATAGTTCGCAATTTCTTTTCATAGGCCTATCTTACAGACATGCATGTTTTTTGTGTAGTAAGCTTTTTCCTCGTATACCAACATTTTGCGGGCACAGAATAATAATTTATAATGTGCTCGAGACAAGCTCCTTGGCGCTGAATCACTCCTTGGCGCTGAATCACACCCGGTCACCTGTTCTCCGTTTGAATGTTATTCTTGAGCGCATCAATAGTTTGATGACTATTAGCACAGGCCCTGGTCTGACGAATACGCGGCCAAAGGGTGGTCCATACGATAGGAGATGATCCTGAATCTTGTGAAATAACGATGAAAGTATTCGAGTGAAGAATTAGAGCAATACAGTGTTGCTCCAACCAGCTTATAAATCATTGTATCCGTATCACTCCTCGCTTCCGACTCAGTGCTGGGATTAATTTTCTCATTTTTGGTTCAGTGTATCGCTTTGTGTTCACATTACCGGACGTCCATCAGCATTGAACCAGTAGTACCGATAATGCCATTACGGCCTACAACACACCAAACAGTCACTTTCTTTACATTATGTGGGCGATACAGTTGCTCATGTGATTAAGCCTTCGCTCAAAAGCGCGCATTCTGTTTGTTCACGTAAACACGAACGTGGGGATTTTCCCCGTCACTGGTAAAATGAAGTCCAAGAATCAGGGTGGTCTTATATTCGCTGCCTGATGGTTTGCCAGTCTCTCAACCTTATTTGCATCGGTATGAAGTTATAAAATCTATATCTTATACGGAAACAGGTCAAGATCCTAGTGCATTATGCGCAAAGCTGAACACCGTGGACAAACATTTTGGGAATTTCCTTTGAAATTGCTGCAAACATTGTCTGATAGTCATGATGTGATTTTCATTCCTGACTGACTGTGGCCGGCCACTGCGACCTTTATTGTTATCCTGTACACTTCCTGGCTTCCTGAAGTTATCCAGGAGGTTCTTTATTGTGAACGTAGTTGGAGCGTTTCTGCCTGCAAAGTCTCTCCGAAATTGTCGTTGAGTTTAGTTAGATAACTCCGATTTCGTTGCGAAATAGGTCTCTACAATCTTGATCCTTTCCCTCACANAATACCTTGCTGCTTGATCCATTAAAACAGGGAAATAAAACGTTCCAGCTCTAACTATGATTTACTTGAAAACAGACGCCTGGGTGAATATGTTATGAAACAATAGCGATAACAAAATGGGTAGATCTTTTTGGACCACCTTGCAATTTGCAAAGCTTCCACTGATTTTATGTTGCAAAGAGTGAGTCCAAAATCTGTCTCGTTTTGGTCAAAGCAACAAAAGTACTTTGTTTAGCAAGGCGATGAATTTTTCCCGTGTCTATACAGTAGATATATATATATAAGTACAGATTTAGGCTTATCAGCAACTCAGCAAGACTTAGACTTATCAGCGACTCAGACAGGGCTGAAAATTTGACCGAACTACCTTATTAATCAAAAATATTGCTGTTGTAGACGGATAACTATTTCTAACAATAAACAAAAAAAGCAAACCACGGTCCCAGCTACACGTACACAGATAGTACATATTTCGAGTCTATATTAAAGTAATTCTATCGATTCGATTCGAATATCGGGATTTTATTCTACACGTTTCGTTCGAAACCGCATTTTGACTCAACCGTAAGTCACTATTGCTACCTTCATTTTGTGCTAGCTAATGTAAAAAGTTGTTTAAGTTTGCACAGGGAGTATAGATAGACAAATGCAATATATGCGGCCTGCGGTAGCAATAACGTTTTCAGTGTGGCCTTACGTAGAAAATGTTTGCCCACCCCTGTCCTATGTTATGGCAATAGTCACAAAAAGTGCGCTCCGTTGGCGCAGCAATGCTTCTCTTTCACTCATGCTTCTTTTCTCACAGTATAAAACTACATGGCTTTCCGCCCAGCAGTCACTGTCTCGATGCATTACCTGCCAAGATGTCTAAGTTCAACAGTCACATGCTGCACAGCATAACGCCTACTACCGTAGCTTGAAGTGAACCTATAAAGATTCGTTGCCATGTTATTCTTACGCAATAAAGACCAACAGTAGAAGAATCCCTCGCAAATCGTGCAACCTGCTTCTGCAGACAAAGGAGCGGACATGGGTGAACTGCAAGCTCATCACTGCATGACACCAGAAGAGTGAACCTGGTTCTTGTGTAATGCGAGTTTCATGCCGGCAAATAAACTGTTATTACAAGAATTAAATCAATTAATCGGTACTGACTGCAGGCTTTCTAGAAATTTGTGGTTCTTTGACTCAATTTCCAGAGGGGGGAAATACCAGTACCCCGGGCCATGGGCGTCCGCAGAATTTTTTCCAGGGAGGGGCAAAGTGGACATTTTGCTTATCTTTGTCAGATTGTTGGCAATGCAACGCAAATGGACGTACACAAAAAGAAAATGTCCACTGTTACGTTAACAGTTGCACACAGTGTTTCCCTGTAAGAAAACTTTACACTGAGCCATGGGCGTAGGAAGGACTTTTTCCAGGGGGGGAAACAAGGGATTTTTTCTAAATTTTCCTAGGAGGAGCCAAAAGTGGTGAAATTTGATTTTTCCCACTCGAAACTAAGAAAACAGCCTTTTTTGCTGCAAATTTCAAAATCCAGGGGGCCTTGCCCTCCCTTCCGATGCCTATGCACTGAGAAAATGTTAGTTTTAGTGAGCATGGATATTTTAAGACTAAGTTAGCAGATTTCCAAACGAATTGCAAGCTGTGTGAATTTTTGGAATAAGTGCAGAATCACATGAAAATTCGAACAAAGCACCATTTAATTCAAATAGCTTCTCCTTGTTTTCGTGCTTTTCAAATGTTTTGGAATGTTGAATATTGCGCGAGATGAGATTTTGCGGAAATGGTCTGGTGGTTCTGCGGATTTGCGCACCTTTAGAGGGAGCATTGGTAGCAAAAAAATTCGCTTTATTGGCAGCAATGCTTCTATATCACTCATGCTCCTTTACACATAGTATAAACCAGGGGTAAACAATAGAAGTCATTTGCAGAAAACCAAAAACACCAGCGAGTCNCAAAACTAGTTTGTAGTGTCAATACAAATACGGTAAAGAATGCAAGATTTACATTAAATGATGTATAGTAATTACCATGGGCGTNCGCAGAAATTTTTCCAGGCGGGACAAATTCGACATTTTGCTTAGGCCTATTATCCTTTGCGGCTTGTTGACGATGCAATCAAAATGGACGTACACAAAGCGCTTCACCCTTTCTACACCACAAAGAAAACGCCTAGGGTTACAGCAACAGTTGCAAACCGGGTTTTCCTCCTAAGAAAATTTTACACTGAGCAAATCTTTGTTTTAGTGTGCATGAATATTTTAGGACTGAGTTAGCAGCGTTCTAAGTGAATTATAAGCTTTGTGAATTGTTAGAATAAGTATAAAACCTTATGAAAATACGAACAAACACACATTTGATTCAAATAGGCCTATCAAGTGACCCGAGGGCAATGAACGCTTTTTTTTGAAGGCTTTTTTAGTGTTGATGAAACTGTTAAGTTTATCCCAGTTTTATGCTCCAATGATTCAAATAGTTTCTTGTTTTTGTGTTCTTTCAATGTTATGGAATGTTGCAAGTGCGCTAGATGAGATTTCACGGCGCAGTTGCGCATTTTATAGGGAACATCGGTTGCCAAAATGTGCTTTGTTGGCGGCAATGCTTCTTTTTCACTCATACTTTTGTACACATAATATAAATCAGGCCTCAAACCGCGGTTCGCGGCCAGCATGTAGCCTGCGAAGGTGTTTCGTGCGGCCCACGATCAGGGATGTAGTGCTGACAAAAAAGGTGTGGAAACGCTCCCAAAAAACTACCGATTTTAAAACAGCTTCAAACTCACTTTGAAACAAAACATGAAAAAAGTGCGGGAACGCCGTTCCCACGCGTTCCCGTCCCACTACACCCCTGTCCGCGGATGCTTTTGGGGAATTTTCAAACAATTAACATTTACATTATTTAGTTTTTTCGCCGATGTTTAAAAGTGCTCGGCCAGCGAGTGAACAAGTTCCTTTTAAAGTTTAAACGAACGTTGAGATGGCTAGAAATGATTTGCCTGTAACTCACGATACCTTTCACAGGTTTAAATGTTTCCAGTAAGGTTCAGGTAAAACCACTGTTGCGTCAGCGTCGTATATGTTGCCCTCGGGTCACTTAATAAGTCCTGATTTGGCACTCGGAACAATTTGAGACCCCTGGTATATACGCACGTGGCTTACTACTATCAGCAGTCGCTGTTGCGCTGCACTACCTGCCAAGATGTCTACGTTCAAAAGTTACATGCGGGAAAACGCCTGCTACCGAACTTGAAGCAAACCTTTGAAGATTTGAGGCCATGTTATTGTTACGCAATAAGGACCAAGTCTAGAACAATCCGCTCCCAAGTTTGGCAACCTGCCTCTGCAGGCAAAGGAGCGGGCATTGGTGAACTGCAACCTCATAACTGCATGACACCAGAAAAGTGAACTTAGCTCTTGTGCAAAGCGAGTGCTACACCGGCAAACAAACTGTCATTACAAGGCCTTTAAAAGAATTAATCGGAATTAAACTTCCGCGTTTTCAAGAAATGTTTGATTTCGCGTTTTCAAGAAATTTTTGCTTAGTCCCAATTCCAAGAGGAGAAATGCCCGTTTTTTCCACCTTGCGGATGCCCATGTGCCTGGTCTTGATGTTGCCCAATTTAAAGCTTCATCAATGATCAAGAAGATAAATTATTTTGATAAAAAAGGTGTAGAAGTATTCATCTCCAAAAACTCTTGAAACAAATATTTTTCAGAAATGTGTTATCTGTTAAGCCTGCCAAACGTTTTTTCAAATCCTGCTAGAAAATCAGCTAACTGCTAGATTGAAAATTTTCCTGCTAACAGTGAGAAAAAATGTCTGCTAGATTTAGCAGCAAATCAGCTGAAATGGCAGCACTGCGCGTAAATTGAAGTGAACCTTTGAAGGTGTGTTGCCATGTTATTGTTACGAAATAAAGACCAACAGTAGAACAATCCGCTCCCAAGTTTCGAATCGTGACTTTGCAGGCAAAGGAGTGAACCTGGTACTTGTGCAGTGTGAGTGCCATACCACGAAAAAGTGTCATTGCAAGAATTAAGTGAAACACGGCCTACTTAAGATATCTTAAAGTAGGCGCGAGTGAAATAGTGAAATAACCGGAACTAAGCTGCTGAGTTTAGCTTTTCTAATAATTTTTGGCTCTTAGTCCAATTTCCAGGGTGGGCAAATGCCCGATTTTCCCCCCCTGCGGACGCCCATGCCCAGGGTCTATGAGAGGGGGGTTCAGCAGGAACATTGTTCCGCGGATCGACAGCTGCGGAGGGGCCTAAGACTGAAGGAACATTTGAGTGTTTGTTACTAACAAACTTGGAAAAATATAGCGAAATTAATCCCGGTGATAAAACTGATTTGGCCTAAAGGGTTTGGTAAGGTAACGTGATCTGGGGCGTATCTAGGGTATGGCAGGAATAGTACGTGCCATGGGCGCCACTTTGACGGGGGACGCAAAAATTGCTTGCCAAAAATCAAATCTATGTTTACAGTTTCTTGAACCTCTATTTTGCGCCCATGCATTCATTAACTGCAAAGATGCATCAACACCGCGACCTTACCGAAAGCATTAAGTCAGGCGTGTTACGCCAGCACCACCAAGCATTATGGCAAAACTGTGGTAATGTGACATAACACGAGGGTCAGACACTGTGACAGAACAAGAAATCTCGCATGCCGATCTACGAGAGCTCGTCCTTCTTGGGTTATAAGAAAGGATAAGTCGCTCTGTACAGCTGCATTTCAGGCAAGAAGAAATTAGTTAGAATCTGGTTGAGATAAGTTTAAACCCGTGGCTGTGAGAATCTGACTACTAAGCAAATAACTGCTGTTGAGGTCGTACAGATTAAATAAGAAATTACTTAAACTGCAGCGGCCCACTCTGACTTTACAAAACTTCTTCGATGGCCACTAGTGCCAGATGATAGGCTGAATACAATGGCCCAGTCCAGAAACTAAGGTTGAGAAGCATTAGTTAGTCCTCGAAAAATTAGCAGTTGCTATACCATGTTGAGCATACATGTTAACTCATGAAAGGGCATCATTAACCTGTGTTGTGTAACAGCTCGGTGGCTGCTACATGTGGCGCGCTAATAATAACATCCGCTGGAGTGCAAAAGCCATCGGTGATCTCCTTTGGCTTAGCGGTATGGCGTGCAGCAGAGATGAGCACGGATCGGACTGGATCGGACTAGATCAGGACTGAAGCCAATTTTGGCTGGATCAGGACTGGATCGGACTGCGATTTTTTTGAAAATTGGCAGATCCGGATCGGACTGAGAAAAACTTTTTTTGTTTAAATGCGATTATTCTGAAAATATCAAAAATTTTAGTTGTGATCCGATTTCACAGGTTTGCTAAATGGTAGTGTATACTTTGCCATCAAATGCAAAAACTCTACTGCGACTATTTTGCAATTAGAACTGTATCCATTTTTGTTCACATATAACGTTGAGTTCTAGTAGCAACGTAGACATAGGGGTGGATAGGGCCTACGCCTGCTGTGTGATTGTTCGTTGACTCTGCTCTTTCGATTTCCTTTGGGTTGGCTTGTAGAAGTTACACCTTTGATAGGAATGCTTGTAATGTGCCTTTTCAAACAGCTTAGGATTTACGTTTAGGGTTTACTTTTTGGTTTAGGTTTACGGATTAGGTTTCGGGTTTAGGTTTGAGGTTCAACTTTTAGGTTTAGGTTTTGAGTTTCGGTTTGAATTTTGGGTTTAGTTTTAGTTTTGGGTTTAGATTTCGCGTTTAGGTTTTGGGTTTAGGTTTTGGGTTATGTTTTGGGTTTAGGTTTTGGTTTTGGGTTTAGGTTTTGTGTTTAGGTTTTGGGTTTAGATTTAGTGTTTAGGTTTGGGGTTTTAGGTCATGCAACAACAAGGACCATACGCTAATCCAAGTGCATCATCATGGTCACTTCACCAATCCAAGCAGTCTTATTCTCCTAATGGCAAAATAACTCCAACAGTGCTTTTCCTTCTGATGCCAAATAGACACTTTCTTGTTAAATTTTGGAAATGCCAAAAGGCTGTGTCTATTCTGCTTCATGAAGCAAAAACTCTGCTCGAACTATTTTGCCTTCAACTAATCGTATTTGGCTAACGGCAAAATAGCTCCAGCAGAAAAGGAAAATGAATGATCTTTGGCAGATGATCTTACTTTGGCGGATCAGGACTGGATCGGACTGATGATTTTCAAAAAATTTGCGGATCAGGACTGGATCGTATTCAATTTTATCGGATCAGGACTGGACTCGGACTGAAAAATTTTACAATCCGCTCATCTCTGGTGTGCAGGCAAGCCGCTTCACTTGTCCAGAGCTAGCTTTTTCTGTCCGAAGCTGGCTTTCTGTTCAATGTTCAAGGCCTTGTGAAAAGGTTATGACTGTGAAAAACTAAAATCTACGTGTGACAATTTAGGAGCTGTGTACATTTCAGATGTAGATGGCAAGTAATTACACGCCGAACCATCGTCAGAAGATCTCCAATAGAGGGGCTTTACGTTTGTGCAAGGGGGTAAGTCATTCTAAACTTTAACAAAACTCCACTGATTTATAGTGTTTCAAATTTTAATTTAGGGGGCTTGGAGCTTTGTTTGGGGAACTAGACCCACCAAAGTCACCCCGTGGCGACGGGACTGATTATATACGAGAAGATTCTAGATTGCAAAATGCTGGTTTCAAGTTGTGTAAAGTAAAATTATCGCGTCCTGATGTCGTCCTGACAATCTTCGAATTGCTTTGCAAATAATGCTGACGATGGCAGTTGCAGGTATTGCAAACTGCGAACGATCTTTCAGTGAGCTGAAACAGGTAATTTCATACCTCCGGGCCGCATTGACTAGCAACAAGTCATGGAAGGTTGTGTGATCTACCTTTGATGAGAGGGACTAAACAACGAAAGCTTACTTTGATGAAATAATAAACGACTTTACTTTGCTAAAGGCACGGAAAGTGTTGTTTTAATTGGCATAGCATTTTTGTGTAATTTAACCGGAAAAGGCTGAATATATTTGTTTCATTGAAATTGTGTTTTTCGAGAACAAGTGATGCATCACTTGCATCAAATAATTTTTTGTACAATTCATATTAAGTGTGTTCCATTAAAAAAATTGTCATTTGCAGTTGAAATATGTTGTTTGTTGTTTTTTTTTTTGTAAGTTATGCAATTTTGCCAGGCAACACTATGTAGACCAGTGGTTCTCAAACTGTGGTACGCGAGGGCTTTTCAGGTGGTACGCGAGCAGTATTCCTGTCATATTCGAAAAGCTTTGTTAATTCGTTTCTGTGTTACAATTCGTTCGTGTGGTGTGCTAATGTTGCTAATTCGTTCATGTGCTATATTAATCTTAAGTACATTTGAGCAAATTATGTTCTTCTGAAACCAGGCATGTACACTCCAACATTAAAAAAACATCAGGTGGTACGCGATCTCAAAAAGTTTGAGAACCACTGATGTAGACCTATTAACTACGATAACGTTATTACTTGAATATTTTGATATTCATCATAACAAAAATAAAAGAGTGTAGAAGTATGTTCCAGTCGTTATGCTGAAAAGTTTAAAGCAAAAATAATCAATTATTTATTTTCCGTTTCAAAAAATTTATTTTCTTCATGGCTTATCTTTCGTAAATATTGTGCCTAAATCTAATATTTAAATTATTAGAAAGGGCGCACATTCACATTTTACCATGGGCGCCATTGAGTGTAATGTATTTTAAGGTGAATTGCTGGCAGTGCATTTTCCTGATATGATTCATTTAGCAGTAACTATATTTGTTGAACTTGAATATTTGCCTACTTTGTCGAATTTAAGACATTCGCGATTATTGTCCCAATCTGTTCACTGAACTGAATTTTCTTTTACATCTTTCATTTTCAAACAAATCTTTATGAAAAACTCTCCAATAAACCAAGACTTTCAAACTAAGAGATACTTCAAGTGAAATTTGAATGGAANCATGCAAGTTCACAATAAAATCTAATCTAACAACAGTAGTCCTCGAACGTTGCACATTTGTGTAAAATAACTAAAAAGTTAAAATGAACAAGTACAGGGGCAAGTGCTTATAGTGCACCGCGAAGGTGTGCTGTACATTTTGCTGATTGTTAAACTTGCGCCGCGAACAGATACAGGCTCCAATCGAATGTGAGTTTAGGATTAACGGGCATACCCAGAAATCTGAAGATTTCGAAACCATACAGGAAAAAATAACCACTGAACAGTATTTCGACAGAATGCTTTAAAGCAGTGGTCGCCGGCCTGTGGCTCGTATGGCTATTTATTGTGGCTCGTGATCAAGAATAGAAGCAACAGACCGTTGATAAAATATTTCGATCGGTCCCTTCATTCTTGTTATAAGTAAGCTCATTCCAAGGATACAGTTACGCAATGAGGTCGCAGTCTCATTTCACTAGCAGCGTTTTGTTCAACCTCGGTCGACTCCATTAATTTTGAGACTGCGGCATTTTATTCTAATTTCTTCCTTGATAAGATTTTACTATGAAAATATTGTCACATTACTTGAATACCAGCATGTTTTAACATAATGTTTCACATGATCAATAAACGAGCACTTCTTTTTGAAGTTTGATGCACTTAATTAGCCTCAATTTTTATTTATTTCAAAAAAAATTTGCAAGTCTTAGGGGCCCCAAGTGGGTTTTGTTTCGCCTAAAAAGATTTCTCTTGGAGGCCCTGCCCGTAACCCTCTTTGCGGACGCCCATGGACAAGCGTTCAGTTTCACACTAGCAATGGACTTTTCAAACTTGTGGAAGAGTTGTTACAGATTCAATAATGCTTCTTTTCGCACAGTATAAGACTACATGGTTTGCCCCTATCAACAGTCACTGTCTCGCTGCATTACCGGCCAAGATATATGCGTTTAACTGTCACATGCGGCCAAACGCCTACTTCCCTAACTTGAATTGAATCTGAAGATTTGTAGCCGCGTTATTGTTACGCAATAAAAGTAGAACAATCTGCTCGCAAATTTCGCAGCCTTCCTCTGCAGGCAAAGGAGCGGACTTGAGTGAGCTGCAAGCCAATCAGCACTGCATGATACCAGAACAGTGAATCTAGCTCTTGTTCAGTGTGAATACATACTGGCAAATAAATAAATTGCAAAAATTAAATCAATTAATCGGAATTGAGCTACCTATGTCAGGTTTCCAAGAAATCTTTGGTTCTTAGTCTCAATTTCCAGAGGGGAAGTGCCCGTTTTCCCCAGCGGACGCCCATGCTGGCCATCGTATAAAATAAATTAAAATGCGATTTGAACAAACAGATAACTGAAAAAAGTGAAGATTTTTGTTGAACACACCATTTCTCGACGTTTTAGGTGGGTTTCTTTTTCGTCAATTCAGTAGTTTTGACGAATCGTGCAAATCAAATATCACTACAAAAAATCAAAGTCACAATTTGAAAAAACGCAAAAATGGTTGTTTCCATTTAAAAAATGATTGCTTTCATTTTAAGTGAAAGGTTGAAAACATCCAACAGGCCTAGCAACGCGCTCAAAAATACGTAGCAAATTTTCTACAAACACAAGTACTAGAACAAAATGCAAGAAATCTGGCATGTTTTATCCAAAATGCTGGAAACTCTACTCCACACGTTCCAATACTTTTTAAAAAAGATGAAATAAAGAAAACCTTTGCTTTGCAGACGACTGTATTACCTTACAAAATGCCGTCTCAGATCTATAGAGGGATTGATCACGAAGCTATTCAAACTGAACAACACTGCGCTGCTGTCTTGCCATTATCCCCTCAGTTCACGAAACATAACTACCTACTTCTTTTGTCAATATATTTTCTATTTTTTCCAGAAACTTCTCTGGAGCGGAAATGTTAATAACAGGCTAATGATTTGTGGGTGTTGAATTATTTATGACGAATATACATTGGATCTACCAGACCTTGTCTGCCAGTTATTGCTTCTGTATTTTAAGCCCATCAATGGAAGATGTCATGTACACGCCTTAAAAGTGTGACTAAGAACTTCCTCTATTAAAAACGATTTTGTATTCCTGGTCGTAAGTGGGAACATGGTGTTATGATCAAGTGGCAATAGTTTTGTGCTACAAACAGAGACAAGTTGGGTTTATAAACTTCAAAACAAAGGTCGTATCAATTTTAGTGTATGTGGAGTTGCAGTAGATTAGTAGAACATTCGTCTTATATCTGGCAAATAAATAAATCAATGAGTCAAAAATGTTGTCATTTCAGCACTTTCAATATTCTGTTCTTGTCTGCAATTGCTTTTGTGTTTGGAGACAAGGACGTAACTGACTGGGACACCACGACACGACTTTATAAGAACGAGATATCTGGTAATTCTGCTAACAAGCAGGGGTTTACGATGCGATTTTGCGAAGTATAGAAGTTAGCCACTTCATCGAGTTATTCGGCCTAATGCGGTCAAAAAGGGCCCTGCTAAGACGCATAATCGGATTTTGTTGGGGAATGTTGTCGATGCTGGTGGACTGTCATGGACAAGGAGACAAGCTGGACTCTCTCAAGCAGATTTAGCGAGTACGGGAAATGTTGTCAGCTCCCAGCAGGTTGTCACTAAATTTTTTTTATCCGTTCCGAGCTCAACGTGTAGTCACCTGCACTAGGAGACTCAACCACGATGAACGATTTTGGAAAAAACTTTTCTACAAAATGTTAAAGCAAGTCCGTGGAGATCAAATCGTTGATGTGGCGTCACAAGATTTTTGACGCCATTACAAGTAGAAATTGCAACACCTTAAATCAAACAAGACTTTGTGTGGAAGGAATCAGGGCCGGATTAAGGGAAGGAGGCAACGGGGGCAATTGCCCCGGGCCCCCCGCTTCAAGGGGGCCCCCGTGATGAAATTTACTTGTTTTAAATGAAACAGCCATTTGAAAATTTTTGTGATTCAGAAGCGATACAAGATTACAACTATATATTATATTCCTAATTCCTATGTTGTGTTAAGCATCATGGGCCCCCGTAAGAGCAACTGATTTCTCTATAAACATGACTGTCTGCGAGTTTTTGCAATCGCTACTGAATAGCCTAGAAGTGTTTTCGGTTCTGTTCAATGTAAATATATTTAATTTCGCTGTTAACTTTTTCCTAATAATCGTTCTTTTGGCATGGGTATAACTCTCTACTCGTGCATCACGCCTATTGCACAAATGTCACGAAAACGTTACTATTTGCGTGCTAAAACTAGTGGTTGCTGGCTAGTTTAGTATCAGTCAATGTTGCCACTGGGGTCAGTCTCGTTAACATAATAACATCAGACTGTTGCGTTTTTCATCATGAGATAACATGAAATTTTTTCGCTACAATTTCATATAAGCTGAATGCTTCTAATAGCAAACCTAACAAAGCGCGATTACCCTCGTTGAATCTGAAACAGAGCGAAACATCGCCAACGCTGGATCGCTAACTCAGAGTTGTTGTCACACGCACTGTAATCCAGGGATAATTTCACCCGTTATTGAAAAATAAAAAAACAAAACTTCCATTCAATTAGTTTGATTGCGCAAACTACACTGGAAACGTAACTCTTATTCCGTGGTTTGTGCACTAATACAGTTACTTTGTACTTTAACTTGATGTTGTTATTGATGAAAAGGAA
>JGI24158J21664_10004112_pt1 | contig 18603 bp, 11 predicted proteins | sample Ectturendosymbi3_FD_21664 | JGI IMG/M metagenome (IMG submission 21664)
CTCATGCGGGCCGTATCAAATGTCCATGCGGGCCGCAGGTTCCCCACCCCTGCTGTAGCTGACGACAAAAACAGTATGTGAGGAGCTTTCACAGGATTTCCGATTGCGACTGTACGTATGGGATGTGGCGTTTTTGTCCGTCTTATCTCATTAAAAAAGCGAGAAGCAATAAGCACAGCAGAACCTCCACCAACTTTTCCACGTCCGTTGAATTGTGCAGTCTGAAACTCTGCTATGGAATAAGTATCCCGCTCCCGCCTCCATGTTGCGCAAATGGCGTATTATGTTAGTAATTTCCAACTTTAACTTGCCTTCTTAGTGGTTTTACATACGCTATTTTTTAAGTTTGACAGTTGTTTACAGTCTTGTGTCAGCAGATGAAAAACATCTATCACATAGGTCAAAACCACGCTTAGTCTCTAATGAATGTAACTTCCATAACAGCCACCAGCTCTTGATTTACCTTGTATACCTATGCTGAACTGGATTGAACCCAACTGAGAGTCAAAATTTTCAGCAAACTCAAACTTGCAGCACAATAATTTGTAATTTTAGGCTGTACCTCAGAGTAGGCAACGCTGCTGAAATATTCGTGACAGTGATTTGTGATTGGTAAGGTTTGATACGGCCTGCAACATCAAGGTTTTTACTGTCAGGTGAACCGTGTGTTGCGAACAATGAACTTATCGCTTATTTTTGCAGGAGACATTTCACTCGCACTCGCTGAAGCATTGATTGGTGACGGTTATTATGAAGAGGCTCATCAACTTGTTCTTGTGAGTCTGTTGTAAACCGCTCTGAACGGTTGATTTTCTCGCACGCGTTCGCAATTGCCCGGACAGGATAATTAATCACTAGATTCGGGCCGTTGCAAATCAACTGCAGCTCTGTCCAAGCACAAGTCGTGTGATCGTCTGAAATGCCGCTTTGTTCAATCTCGCATTGAGCGTTGAAATATTGATGGAGAAAAGAGGTAAACAGAGACCGCATGAGTTAAGCTCAGTGTCAGAACCTTACTTTAACTTTATATTCGGGCATACTCGATCGTTTCAAAACAATGGTTCTTAAACCGCGGGGGCACACCTCCCCAGGGGGCGTCAAGAACTATCCAGGGGGCGCAAGCCCTTTCGCGCTCTATAACATTGAAAATTTGATCAATAAATTTACCAATAAAGACATGTTCTTTTAAAACTTATTTAAAGTAAGGGGGTGGGGGCTTGAAACAAAAGACAATTACTTAAGGGAGGCGTGGTAGAGAAAAGGTGAACCACCGCTTTAAAACATGCATCGTCCAAAAGAATACATGAACAAGCATCGCTTGTCCGCACCGCTGTGTCGTAATTCTGTCTGAACTCCAACCTATTGTACAGCACCTACAGTAAGAAGATAGTGGCACTCAATTGCAGTTTGTTTGCAGAACCTCGTTTTAATGAAATGCTTTGATACACAGGATTCTTTCGACATAATGCAGAAGCTGGGCAACGTGAGCGGACAAGCGATTGCTGAGACTCTGTTTGGCAAGCTTTTGACGTCACAGGGTGAGTTGGTCTCACGAGTCAGCTTTACGAGTTTTCATCTGTTGAACGTTTTGCTGGCTGCTTGTCACAGCAGCAATGGCGAAAAATCCGCGGCAGCCAAAAACGTTCGCGATTGGAAATGGTAAAAGTGAGCGGATTCGTACAACAGGGAAATTTTCCGGATTTTACGAAATCATGGCGAAAAAAGTTACTTTTGCAAGTTTCAGGGTGGCGATGCGCCCCCGCCTGGATCCGCCCCTGCTGTGCAAAGAGTTATTTTGCAAGAAATTATTTACGGCAGGACTTGTAAGTAGAAAACTGTATACTATAGATTGTGTGCTCTCAAGTTTGCGAATAATTTCACGCCTGTCGCGAAAATTTCTGAATTGAAATCACTTTGTACTTCAAGTATACCTGCTTTCAGGAAGCACGAAAACTTGTTGTAAACCAGTGCTGATCCAACAAGCTGCTCTTTTTGCAGTAACAGCGTCACACTTAACGTACACTTGTTCCCTTCTTTTTTCACATGCATGGTTTGTCACTCTGACAACACAGCTGTGTTGGTTTGAAGATGACGTTGCAGTGCAAACTTAGACCGGAAAACTTATTCTATCAATCTCCGGTGTTTTTGGCCTGGATTAATGCGTGTGGGTTGATTCCGGACAATGACATGACAAAAATAGACCCAGGAAGAAATTAAACGTAGTTTGTGCTTTTAACCAAAGCGATGACACTAGTTTCGCACATAAAGAAGCCAGTTCACGAAGACACACCGCTAAATTCCCTCAAAAAGAGCTAGCAACAAAAACTATTTTTCCTGAAGGCGTGGTTGTTGTCGGGTGAAAACGTGCCGTTTTGAGTGATGCCATTAAATACGCCATCTGCTTTTATACGAAAGGACAGAATATACCGCCATCAACGCCAGTATAATTTGTGGTTGCTTATATTGTACCGTAGATGAAAACGCACATATTTCCTAAATTGCCATTTGAAATACTGTAAATAGAGATTTGCCAAGCTGATGAAGATGCCGATTATTCACGCCAATGCAGATTTCTCCGGCAATTATGAATCATCAAATGTCTTTTGCCCAATACTTTGATGTTGCAATACATTTGCGAGTCAAATGATCGAAATCTCGACAATTCATCAACCCATTTTATTTCAGCTATTCTGCTTATTAACTCTAAGTTTGTGTACTGACGATGTCCTAAATATTTTATCTGTCTTAAACTTCATTAGTTAGAATGTCACACAAACAGCCTGTTTTACAGATTCAAGTTCGTTAAACAGGAGTTTTTGCAATAAAATTTCCCAGCGTTATAAACTACAGATAGTTGGCACTGATGATGTTGTGACTGTGCGGTACCAATTTCAGTAAAAACCACCGATAACACTGACAGGTAATCAATACATCTCTTATTAGAAGATTGAAGTTAGATCATCGGGTTATCACTCAAGAAACCTCACTTACTAAAAGACCGACGACAATTTTTTGCAACATATGGCTATGGCACAAGTGTTGATGTGCGCGCCAAGATTGGTTTTGCGCTTTCATGCACCACTGGTCATAATTTCAACTATTTCCACATTCCGTTTTCAGCCTTTCGTGTGTATTAGCTGTCAGCTGTGTTAGGCCTCATCTTTAGCTGTCAAACTGAGTTCATCTCGCGAAAGATTACTCTGAGGTGGAAGGCAAAGAGCTTTGCAATTTGCAATAAAGAAACGTGGGCAAAGGCCATCTGAAGCCGAAAACAAGATGTTTGCCGAGAACGTCGAGACTCGCATCCAACGACGAAGCCGAGAACAAAACCCAGCATTGAATTAAACTGTAAAATTATCTGCTGACACAGCACGGCCGTAAAACTTTCCATGTGTCAAAGTGTCAGACGCGCGAACGCAGTCGAGAGACGAGTGTAGTTTGGCGTAATAGTTGACGAAACAGAATAGAAAGAATGCGACGGCCAAACAATTCATCTTCTTTCGCGTTTGTACATTCTTATTCATTTACATGTAGTTCGATTGATTAGCGCCTTTCCTGTTCGCCGAGCTTTTGCAAATCCACGAAATAAGGTGTTTCTCTGCTGCAACAAGTTGATGCGATTCCGCATGTCAAAACCAGTTCAAACTTGTTTCCTGGCCCCTGCGAACGAGGCCCGCCTTCGGTTTTTGATCTCGCTTAGACTGCGCCGCCGCCGCAAATGATTGCGGCCGTTTTCGGAGCTTGATCGTATGCCGTGCTTTACCTGCCGCTCCACATACATACAGGGATTACCAACCTTTCTCTGACCATGCACACCTTCAGCGTATCGACAGGCGGGCATGTACCCCTAAAATTTCTCATGACAACATATTTTATCATGACTAATCATAGATATATTTAACAATAAGCAAGTAATGATTTTTGAAAAAAACATTCACAGATATGTGTATAAATATTTGGAAAAAATTATATAAATATATTTTCACTTCTGCTAACCTTAAATGTACCTCTTCAAACATGAAGATGTACCCCAGTTTGGGAACCTCTACAATAGGCACACAGGATCGTGTCTTGTGAATAAACGCGTTCCCGAAAACAAAATTTAGAAACGCTGGTTCCGCAAGTAACCGCCTAAAATGAAAAAGAAACGAACTAAAGACACTGCGACACAAACCTACGCGGTGAGTGGCGGTGAAAAATTATTAGAAAAAAGTTTAGATAAATTTTATTCAGTTCATTACCGTTCATGGGCAAAACACGTCATTGAAATTACCATATACGCAAAAAAACGCTCTCAATCAAGCAATGTTTTGACCTTGACAGACTTGTTATACTTCATGAGACGGCGTGAGAGAGAGGCAGTGGGATGTGTTTCATGTTGCTAACAAAAGCGATCTTGTCAGAAAGTCTTGATTTGCTTTTTGAACGCAGCTTATGTTCTACTTACACGGTCAACAAGTTTTTTGGGTGCTGAGGCTTATACCCTTTTCACTTGAACCGTAACGTAACAATCTCGAGGCAGGTTTCTGCGTAAACATATTCGAAGCAAGTTGTGGCGGGTTCTCGGTTCTCTTGTTTGGTGTCCCGGACACAAAAGCCACAACAGGGCCGCAACCAGCTGATATTTTCGGGGGTGGGGGGTCAAAGTGATTGTAGCTTGTTGTTGTACCTAACAACCAAACGTGTTTGTGAAAATTTCGGGGGGAAAATTGCCCGGTTTCCCCCTCTGGTTGCGGTCCTGAGCCACAGAATACAGTAGTTTCTGAAATAGCAGGGAAATGAAAAAGTGACATTTCATTGACGAAGTCGATTTTCTATCACAAACTCTCCAAGTGGAAACAAGGTGATAAACGTTTTTGTTTCTATCATGAAAAGCATTGTTTTGCATCTTTTTCTTGCACCCTTTATAACGTGTAAACCTGACTACATGTACGGAAATGACAGTAGGGAAGGGGTGAATGGCCAAACAATCTAGAGCAGGGGCGCACAACCCGCGGCCTTCGATAAAAATTTATGAAGCTGTGCACATGTAATTTGAAACATGAGTTACAGCGGCTGTGTGCTAACAAAAACTTTTGTCTGAGTGTATGGGCATGCTTGGTGCAAATAAAGCCAAGCAGGCGACTTGAAGCAGGGTACGCTCAGTGCGTGGAAGCAGAAGCAGTGCAAAAAATAAAAATATCTTGAATTCACCGGCGGTTGTAATTCATAAAAATATTCGTAATGCTGTCGGCAGTAGCGGAAAGTTTGCGTACCCCTGCGTTAGGGTTTATTGCTCCTGATGAAGTTGTCGTTGTTTAGGAAAGGTTGTGTTTCTTCTGCTTCACTCATTTCCAAGCGTCGGTTTTGGGGTTTCATCGCAAAAGAAATAGCCAGCGATACAAGCATCGCGGAGCACTGCAAACTTAAAACACCAGTCCCTGCATACAGTTTGAAAAGACCCCTGCCGATCTCAGCCAGTATGCATCCCAGGCTTGTCTGTATACCTGTAAGCCAAGCGCTCACAAAGGTGGCGTCGAGTGGGAACGTTGATTGCGTTGTTATCTCGTGTAAAGTGATGACCGTGATGAAAATGAAAGCACCGTACAGTCCATTGCTCACGTACAGACCTACGAGACTGGACAACCGGTAACTTGCTAACAAACCCGCTGTACTAATCAAAGTGAACGCAATCGAGATCGATGCCACGCGCCTGTATCTTTTCCACATATCCACTACCTTGCCACCCACCACTGAACCCACAAAATACCCGGCCATCAGCGTCACCATGACGTAACCGCCGATAGTGTCAGCTTGTGACGCCGGCAGGTCGCTTCTCATTTGAGCAACGATTTGTGACATCATTGTGTATTCTACAAGGACGGTCCTCAGCACAAAACCGTAGATTAGGGCTGCTAACATGTACGTCACATTGGTGAACAGTTTCAGAGTGCTTTTGAAGAATTCCGGCATCGACGGTTTTGTTTCTAATGTTTCAATACGTTGGTGGGCGACCAAAGCTCGAGACGGCGGTGACGGAGGCTTGTCTTGCATAAGCATAGCCATCAATATTAAGACAATTACCGACAAACTCAAGGCTGGAAGGTACAGCATCAAGAAGCACCTTTTCACATTGTTTTGCCAGACTTCTTCGTTCATCACCACGAAACGTGTGGATGCAGTGAATGCTTCGCCCGTGGACTCCGTGGACCGATGAACCACGGCGATTTCACTGAATTTTCGCGTTATGTTGGGCATGCTGAAGTTGCTTCCCTTTGAAAGCAAATGGTTTTGAGGTGACATTGCGCCAAACGCTGCTGTAGACAGGATGAAGCCCATGATTCCTCCAATAGCGATCCCGGCAATGCTGACACCAATGGCTGTACCGACTTCACTGTCGGGAAACCAGTGAACAGCGAAACTCGGACGTATAGTGTACAATGCGCCAGCGCCAAACCCGTTGATCAGTTGGCCAACAACTATCAACGAAAAGGTGCTTCTAGTGGTTGAACCAAGGATGAAGCATGTATGACTGACTACCGTGGTGATAGCGGAAAACATGCTGAGTTTTTTCAAAGGCATGATTTTCATGTAGCTCAGGCAGGCCATGATAGGTGCGGCAGCGCACATTCCCAGAGCGTAGGTCAGTGAAGCCCAGTCAACCTGCCAGTGGTTGACTTTGAAGTATGCGACGTACACGTTGCTCACTTGGCCGACCGAAGAAAACAGATACGACGACAGTGTTTGTATCAAAGCGAACCACGCCAACAATATCCACCTTTTCTTGTATAGTTTGATTTCGTTTGGAGGAGCGCCCTCATCCGTGTCGACTTCATGATTAACGACCATCGCTCTCAAGTTGCAGCGCTATACTAATTTCTCTGTTGCAAAATGTAACTGCTGGCTCCGAAAGAAAACATATATGAGTTGTTTGTTTTTCTCGCCGTTGATGAATTTCTCTTTCGTTTGCAAATGTTTGAAGGGTAGGAAAAGTCAGCTTGGATTTTGTGCCGATTTGCATCCGACTTTTCTGTTATTCAGATATCACTCTAGTTTTGGTAACTATTGCTGTCAGCTAAAAAATGCACGAATATAAAAAAATCTGTTTTTCATTTTGTGAAGATGGTGAATAACAGCAGACAGAATGCTCTATCCAGAAACGTTTCTGTTAAGAAGGCAAATATCAGCAGAAACATTGGTATAAAAATCATAGTTTCGAAAATGTTCAAAGTAACAGGTTGCTGCGTGAAAAACTATGAAAAAAGTATTTGCAACACAAATCATTTCTTTCTAAGAAATTTTACTTTTGCTGCGCAGCCCATTGCCGTTATCAAAATTTTCCAGCTGTTGCGCTGCGGAAATGTAAATCAAATAGGCAAGCATGTTCAAAGGACAAAAAGGCAAAGCTTGACTTTTCGAATAATTAAAACCTGCTAAAGATACAGGATACTTCTTGTGTACTTTTTTCATTAATTTGGTTTGTCTTTTATAGTTTTCCAGAATGAATGATACACCATAGATCATTTGATCAACTGCACACTTGCAAGCGCGAAAATTTTGATGTTATTCTACTGCTGTTGTTACATTTGAGGATAAACATAAAGCACTGTTAGGCTGAGCCTTACTTTCCGCCATCACGTTCACCACACCCACTGCCCTGCTGTGGTATCACGAGAGAGTAAACGTTGAATAGATGTCTCCTTGTTCCTAGTCCTGCCACGTAGACGCATCAAAGCCAAACCTGCTGCGCCTTCAGCATTTGTCTCTGTGCTTATTCAGCATAATGCAGAGCCATGCTGATTTCATGTTAAGTATCAAACGTTGTCGACCAAGCACGTGTTTCACAAGACGTAATCTAATGCAATTATGTATTTTTAACTCATTGGCTGTCTCCAAATAAGCGGATGAAATCAAATTCGAAGTCACGATGCTATTAACCCATAATGAAAAACCATCATATGCATGGGCGTCGGAAGGATTTTTTCCAGAGGGGGCAATAGTGGATTTTTTCAGGCGTGGCCAAAATTATTCTCCGGGGGAAGCCCAAAAGCGGTGAAATTTTGTTTGGCCCACTCGAAGCTAAGAAAGCAACCTTTTTTGGTAAAAATTTGATAGGAAAAGGTCAAATTCTAAAATCCAGAGGGAACCAAGCATCCCACCTTCCGACGTCGATAATCATACATAAAAGACTGAGAATAAATTAAACGTTATCAAGTAACAACACCTGCTTGTAAAAGAATACGCAAAGACAACTTCTTATTTCCATCACGCTGTCAGGTATTCGTTCCCTTACGTCACTTCATGCTAGTATGTGAAAACACGTTTCCACGCGGAGTACGCTGCTGACGTTACAAAACATGTAGTTTTAGTGGCGAATATTGAGAGCAGCGCATGAAAATTGTGCGTAATGGGTTTTTGTGATCTGGTAATGTTTTGGTTATTGACGGTATCCTACTAGAATTTTATCACTGGGAAGTCTGCTTCTTTCGTTTCTGTTGTTCTCCGTTGCTCAACTCACACGACTGTGCCGTTGCCCAGATTTTTCCAGCTATTCTGTGCAAATCAAATCGGAAAGCAGGTGCCAGAGACAAAAAGGCAAAGCTTGACCAGTCGATTAATGAAGCCTGCTAAAGATAAGATACTTTCTGTGTACCGTATTTCTTCGACTGTAAGCCGCGGCTTATAAAGATTTTTTCATCATTCCGTGCGGCTTATATTTTTTTCTTTCTTTACCTTATCGAAAGATACAGATGACGCTCAGTTTTTCTTTGGCTAGGTTTTTTCGAACAAACTCTCTTTTCACATTCTATTCCCTTCAGCATCACGTGCACATCAGTCACCTGTGGAACTATGGTGAACAGACGGCAGTTGTGGTGTAAGCATCATTGCCAGGGTTACGAATAAGCATCTCAGCAGAGGCTTAGGTGATCTATGTTCAAGTGCGACTTACAATCAAGGGCGGCTAACAATCGAGTAAATACGGTTGTTTCTGGTTTCTTCAAAGTTAAAAACATTTTTGCTATTAATTGGGTTTGTTTTTTTGTCTTAATATCAATGAATAAGTATAGGTTACTTCCTTATTTGTACACTTGCAGAATTGCTGAACGAAATTTCTGAAATGTTTCTACGTCTGTTGTTGCATTTGAGGTTAAACTAAAATCACTGTTCGGCTGAGCCTTACTTTCTGTCATCACGTGCGCCACACCCACTGCCCTATGCTATTGTTGCACACCCTTGGGGTAGGGCCTGAACATTCAAATGAGAAAAAATGTTTGATGAATGGTTCGATTAATTTAATTATTTTCCACTGCTTTATAGTCGACTTCATTCTAAGTGGCTTTCTATTTAACACACATTGATATTTGCTATTGTCATCATGACGTCTGAAAGATACCTTGCGTCATACTACATTCGTATTTATTAGACATAAAGCTGTACTTTTACTCCAACAAATATGCTAATGAACTTCATAGCGCAAGGCCAAGTGGCCTCGAGATGTGATACCACCGGTCAGAACTTTATACTTTGATCACTTCACATTTGAAAATCAAACTGATGTCAGAATAAAAAGCATGGCAATTCGAAGGCAAACTAACTGCAGAAAGTCCGTTGTTCGAAGTGTGCTCTATCAGAAGGGGGCATAATTTATATAGCATGTGTTTTTCAGGTTTTACGAACCTGCGACGTACATAGATTCGCCGGAAAACTTTACGTCACAGACTGTTTGTCAAGCGCAATGTCTTCATGTCACAATGCTTTCGCTGCAGTCCGCACAAGTTCATATAGCACTCAAAACAACATCTCGAAGTCCACACTGCACAGATTTGCTTTCAGGAATGAAACTTTAACAAATTCAATAAAATTTTTACAATTTGTGATCCTGCGTCACAAATATCATGACGTTGAATAGAAGCCTCGTTGTTCTCAGTGCTGCTGCACAACGGATCAAAACCCAACCCGCTGAACCTTCGGCGTTTTTCTCTTATTTAAGCGTAATGCAGAGTCATGCTGATGTTAAGTTTCAACTGAGCACGTGTTTCACAAGCTGCAATCTAACGCAATGCTTTTTTAACTAACTGGCTGTTAGCGAGAGCAAACATGTTGTTGATAAAGTCAGATTCCAAGTCGCGATGCCATAAACAAACAATGGAAAGCCATCATACAGTATGTAGGAAACTGGGTATAAATTAAACGTTAACCACGCAATAAGAACTGCTTGCAAAAGAATACACGAAGGCGAGTTTTTATTTCCACAACGCTGTCCGCTATTCGTTGCCCTTGCATCATTTCATGTTAGTAGGTGAAAATACGCTGCACAGGAATTGCGTTGCTAACGTTATAAAACAGGGATAGGGAACCTATTTACTATCGCGGGCCGCAGATGTTGTGAAATATCGCTGGCAGGATGCGAAAATAATTAATTTTATCTTAAAAATTTTCCCTTGTCTTTCTAAAGAAAAAAAAGAGAAAAAAATAAGAAAAAGCGAGAGACACGTTTCCTGACTCACTGTCAAAATATTTGCTCATCGTGGAGCTTGGTTTTGACGCGATGTTGTGTTCTACTGTGACTTTGGGTTCTAGGACAACCGGACAATTGCCAATCGGACAACTACCAACCAAACAATTGCCTACAATACAATTAACAACCAAGACAACTTCCAACCGGAGAGATTGTCTACGAAGCGTTGTAAGATAAACCACTTGGCTACAACTACGTTTCACAGAAGCTGTTCTCCGGTTGGCAATTGTCCAGTTGGCAATTGTCCTGATACCTCTAACCTGGGTAACGAAAATTCTGATGCAGGTCGTACTAAATGTTCACACGGGCCGCAGGTTCCCCAAACCTTTAATAAAACATCTATTTTTAAGGGCGAGTTTGAGAAAAATACACGATCGTTGTGCGTAATGAGTTAATCTGCTGCTCCGCGTTGGTTACTAAGCGATTTTTACCAGAATTTTCTCACTGGGAAGTCTGCTTTCGTTTCTGACATTTTCCGTTGCTGGAATCTCCCAAACTCCACCTGTGTTCTCAGCTTTCCGTGCTGTCGTCTGCATGCAGTGTATGGAGCTTAGGTTTCGCATTTCTTTTCCAGCACAGTAGTGCCTTCACCTTTCCCCCGTTTTTCAACCCAGCAATGGTAATGCTTTCCTGCTAGATCTGAAAAAGAAGGCTGAACTTTCTTTTGTTATTGCTTTTCTCTATTGCCACAGTGCACGCGAGGTACTTGCCACCTAGGCCTTCTGACGCATTCACAGAAGCCTTTCGTATGCGGTGCCGTTTGTAAAAAAAAATTATATCGGACAGATGTAGCACAAAAACTGCTAAATCAGTCAGATTTAGTTATATCGGAGCAGAATTAGCTAAATCGAAGCAAACTTAGTTACATCGGAGCAGATTTAGCTAAATCGGAGCAAATTTTGTTATATTGGATCAATTTTAATTATATCGGAACAGTATTCTGAATCTGCTCCGATGAAACTAAATCTGACTGATTTACCGTTTTTTTTTGTGCTAAATCTGTCCGATATGATATTTTTACGAACGGCGCCATGTATTTACGTGTCAAGGCTCCCATGTATTTTGTTAAAAACACTGAACACAACTCTTATTTTTTTCCAAGGCTTTAGGTCGTATCCGTTGTTTTTCAAGTGCTCAGCAGTTATATTTTTCTGTAATCCGGGCTTTGTTGTAAAAGCAAGCATGTAGCTTGCAGCAAGTTCACATTTTTTCGCTTCCCTCAACGTAAACAACAGCTTTGCCTTCCTACTTGGCTTCTGAAGTCAAACACCAACGTGCTTCCTACGCGCAGCGGTTCCAAGTAACTGTCTCGTTCGCTTGAAAGGAGTTGATTTCTTGATCGTGCTGCGGTGCAGCAACAATTCATTAAGCTGCACCTATTTCATTCTCACGCTGCGCTTGCATGCGTGCGTGATAGCCACGAGAAGACATTTGCTAGTTTTAATGGATCGCTTCGTCCCCAGTTGCTCTTTGTGGTCTTTTCGATTGCACCAACTTATAGTTAATGCCACCGCGTGAAAATGTTTTTCCACCCCTTCACCTTTAACAGTCACTCGTTTTTCCTTTGGTAGGATCGCGGGGGGCACCAGCTCCGAGAGGTTATGACATACTTCGCGGTTTTCAGTAATCTCTGACAGCTCTGTTGGGTCCACGCCAAGACGGAAAAATAACGTTCGGACTCGGAGATGTATTCACGCCACGTGGTCCTTGGTCGAGCTCTGGGCTGCTTTCCCGTGGATGTAGCCGGCAGGACGTGCCTCGTCAATTTACTGGTGCATTTTGGTCACATGCATGGACGTCGGAAGGATTTTTTCGAAGGGGGGTGGAAATAGTGGAATTTTCCAGGGGTAGCCAAATGGATTTTTCCAGGGAGGAGGGGACGGGCCAAAAGTGGTGAAATTTTATTTTACCCTCTCGAAGCTACGAAAACTTTTTTTTCTAAAAATTAATAGGAAATGTCAAATTTCAAAAACCAAGGGGTGCCAAGGCTTCCCACTTCCGACGCCGATGGTAATTCACATGACCGAAATATCGTAACTGCTATCTCTCTATTCGAAAAAGTTGTTCCACATCAGGGCATTACGAATTTCACAGCTGCGCACTTTGTCGCGAAGTGTCACGCCGTCAACTCTTCGCGAATCCCATCTCTACCGCTTGCACTTGGGATAGTATTCCTTTAGTCATTACTAGGGCAACCAAAAGTCAATCAAGTCAAAATTTTTCTTCCTTTTTCAAAGTTTATGAAACGTCCACAAACCAAATTACACGCTCATACCACGAAAGAATCCCAAGTTATTAGGTCAAAAAAATTCAAAATTTATCATTAGGTCAAAATTTATCGTCGGGTCAAACTTTTCTTGCAGCACAGTTTTTTTTTCTTTATCGGTATTTTAGAAACTGAAACAACAGATATTGATATGCTTTTGTAAGTTTATTTGCAATTCTGTAATAATAATGGATTTGTTGCAATTTCTGACGTAATAATGTTGTTTTGACCGCTACTGGACAATTGATATGTAGGATAGGCGTGGTAAGGCAAGAAAACTGGTCTTACAGTACTTGGTTTGGTAAATGCTCTATCCATTATGCATACAGTCTTTCAACTTTATGATATTCTCAGCTTTGTCTCTACTGTAGTTATTAATGCACTTATCATAATATCACCTCAAAGGTAAACAAGCACATGTTTTAAAATTTCGACGGATAGAGACCATGAATATGCTTCTAGGTTAACCTCAACACGTGTGGCCGAAATTATTTCGCAGTTGCAAACGCAGAAAATTTATAGGTCAAAATAAAGTCAAAGTTTTGCGTTTTTAGGTCAAAAATTTGGTGGCCCTAGTTCTTACCATGATTGACGACCATAGGTAAGAACAAAAACCGATTTAAAAACTGACAGCTTGCCATGTTTGAAAGCTCCCGTTTTGTGACCACAGAACGATAAAGCCTACGCAATAAGGCAATACTGCGTTTGCTTTAGCAATCCGCCTATCAACCTCCTTGTTCCGCTTTCCGTCATTTGCGAATACCACCCCAAGTTAAATGAACTTCTCGACCTGCTACTCGAGTGCATTGTCACTCACTTATAACATATTCCGGTTTCTGTAGAGACCAGGGATGTAGTGCTAACAAAAAAGGTATGCGAACGCATCCAAAAAAATAGCAATTTTGAAACAGCTTCAAAGCCATTTCAAAGCAAAACGCGAAAAAGGTGTGGGAACGCCGTTCCCACGCGTTCCCGCCCCACTACAACCGTGGTAGAGACATAATATCCTCAGTATTTTAGTGTTACTTTTCATTCTCGCTTGGTAGCACGCAGCTGCAAACCGGTGAAGTGCATGCTTAAGGTAAGGCCCTGTTAAGAGAACTCAAGCAGCACCAAACCGTTTTTGAACTGTTGACTTTGCAGCTTCCAATAGTTACATCCTCGTCGACTCTGCTGTGACAGTCTATCTACTTCATTTAGACCAGTGGTTCTCAAACGGGAGCCACTTGGCTCACTATGGGAAGAATTTTTTATTCCTGGGAGGAAATTTGTTCTAGGGAGCAATTGGGGAGGAAAAGCTGCAGATGATAAAACCTTAAGTTTTATTATTAGTTTATTTAACACATATAAAAACTGCACAGTGGGGTTGGTTTAGATAGGAATGTCTACAGCACGCAAGCACAAGCTGCTTCATCAACATCATCGTTTGAGCCAGTTCTTTCAGTCCACTACTTGGCCGCACTAGAACTCGAGCCAGGTGTTGAACAGCCAATCGATTGTCTCATCATCCAGAGCCGTGCAATCCATTGGGAGGTCGATGCATGGACATTGCAAGACAATATAGCCAACGGTTTGATCTTCGCCACACTCACACGGCCATACCCCGTTTATGCAAAGAGGAGCGGAAGCGTGTGACAACGGTACGGAGGCGGTTGAGCCGGACCCACGCTGTGCTTGGTAGGGCTATTTCAGCGAGGTGAGTCGAGGATGAAAGTACGGGGTCTCGTAGTGCTCTCCACTCTTTCCGCATTCCATCGGTGATCCGACCAGAGCGCCGCACTTCTGTTATTGTCGTCAGATGAGCTGATGAGTTGTTGTGCAGCGGGTACAAACGGGTGTCTCGATTTCAGATGCCTTGTATTCCCACTCGATGAACAGGTGAGCGCTGAGTGGAGCAGATGTCCAGACGCCATGGTAAGGAGTTCTAGAGACTGTGTGGCTCCTTTGTGACAGAGCTCAGCAGGTTGGATGCCTGCAAGGATTAGAAGATCGTCTGCTGGTGTAGGACGCAGGCATCCAGTCATAGTTCGCAAGGCGTCGTTGATGGCAGGGTCAGTGAGGCCGATGTGAGACTGATGGCGGGGTCGATAAGGCGGATATGAGCGCTGCGGCACCATCCAGGAGCGCAGTACGCTGCTGTTGCATGGACCAGGGCTAACGTGTCTGTTCGCAGCGTTGTTGCTCCAGCACCCCAGCCAGAGCCAGCAAGCTGTCTCAAGAGTGCAACGTGTGATGTCAACTTTTTGCGAAGTGACTCGAAGTGTCGGCGGTACGTGAGTGTCCTGTCCAACGTTACTCCGAGGTATGTGGGCTCCGACTAAAAGAGCACGGTTTCGTTGAGGTGTTTGACTTTCAGCTCACGTTTAGCTTCCTTGTTGAGGTGGAAGACTGCCAACACTGCTTTTGTAGTATTGAGCTTTAACTTCCAGATCTGGAGGTATTAACCTACGGTTGCCAGGTCTTTGCGTAGCACCACTTTCACTGTTTGTCAATCTCCATCAGGATGCATGATTGCAAGGTCATTGGCCTATGCATACCTTCTAGAGACGGTGGTTGGCAAGTCAGAGGTGTAGATGTTGAAGAGAAGGGGTGCTAGGACAGATCCTGGTGGGACACCACTTTTGAGGCGTCCTAACCTACTCCGTTTGCCGTTAGCAGTGGTAAGGGTGAAGCTGATATTACCAACCAGTTCCATGATCAAACGGACCATGTGCCTGTCAAGTAGCAATCGCAGCAACTCGCAGCTACAAGCTGCTTTAATTGTAGTGATCGATGTTATAACAGGGTTTGTTTGGTTCATAATCGACTATGAAGAGGAGTGGTGACAGCACATAACCTTGTCGAAGTCCAACACCCACTGTGAATGGTTGTGATTTAACTCCGCCGATACGGACACAGATGTCTGAGCAGGAAAGCAAGTAATTTTTTTTCTGTTTGTTTTTCTATGTGTTTTTTTCAGCAAACCGAGCGAGTTACGTTCCATGGTAGCGATCGAGTATTTTGATGTAGGCTGACTAGTCCAATTCGAAACATTGCTCCTATTTTTGTAACGAAGTATTTTTTAATACTAAAACTGAGCATTACTAAACATTCAAATTGTCTGTAGGAATAGGAAAATATGTATGGAGCGGCAGCGAAAAAATCGCCTGTTTGGTCTAATTAAGAAGCGCGTTTTTTAAAGCTAAAAACAAGTCCAACTGCTGCATTTCCGCAGAGTCAAGTTCCCTTGAGGACCTGCATCAGCATTACAATCTATAATTCATCAACATCTTGATTGTCAACAATGCGCTGTACCACACCGTAAAGGCGCTGTTCGTCCTGTCGCTGCTCCATCGATAATTTAATCACGCATATGCTGCAGCTTCGTGTGTTTGTCGAGCCACGCGCAGACTTACCGAAAATGGTCATAAAATTGAAAAAATTATTACGCAATCTTAGTGCTTGAAAAGCGTAAACTCTACGCCTTTCAAACACGAGGCTTTGGCAAACTTTGCTGTGGCGTTTCGTTTTCAAAAGGAAAGCAAAACATTAAGTAGTGTCGTCGGCATGCAGGTTTTGACAAAAGTTAAGATACATTTTTCAGAAACTTTTCCAACACAGTTTGCTTTATTTACGCCCTTCAAACGACTGCATCCATTGACTGAAGTTTCCCTTGGATTGTGTACCAGAACGCTGTGATGACTATTTCAAAGCCAGTGAGTCTGTTGCGGTTGATACTTTTACCTAAATGGTTGCTAGGATTGTATTAACGCGTGCCGCATACACACACAGACGCATAGCAACTGAACTTATCTCGGTACAAGAATGGTACATATGTGCTGAAAGATGGAAATTATCCTTGCTACAAACTGCTCTGTGAAAGGAAAAAAAATTGATGTACGATATCTGTACAGCGAAACTGCTTCTAGAGTTTCCTCGTTCCAATATATCTTCCTGAATAACAACTCCTTGCTTCTTGATCTGAAACAAAGTGGGAAAGCTGATTGCTGAATGTATTCTTTGCTGCTGGCTCCGGCGCTGAGATTGAAAGAAGAAAAAATACGACCACTGCTCGATATCTTTTTGTGACTTGCTTCCTTATACATTATTTATCTCTCAACAAAAACGACCTTGGGCACCGTGCAGGTTAGAGATGGTGAAAAACGTGAATTGTGCGACCAGAAGAAGATTGGCACTATAGATATCTACAAGCAGCACTGATGTATAGGAGCAGGCAATTTTTTGTTGGTGTAAAGGATATTTTGCTCTAATTTCCCAAATTTGCCCGAAAAACTTTTATGCGACAAACTTTCTCCTTACAAATTTTCTGTAGCTGTTGGTACATTATATTTTCTTCTAATATGTTGCCATAGACTTGAAAATAGAAAATTTGGTTCTTGAAATTTTGGCTCTTAATAATCCAACTGAAAAAGGTACGATAAGTTGTTCAAGAACATTGTCAGAAGCCAACCGGCTAAGTACTCTGGGCATCTGCCTCACAGTTCTGAGGTTTGGCGTTCCATTCACAGTCCAGCCTTTGCTATCAGCAAGAAATGTAACACCCAGCTGAGGATATCTAAGCAACCTGCAAAAACTGTACGGCAAAATTTGTTCATCCAAGTACTGTGCTTAGAATTAAAACCACAGTTTCTCTGTACTTGCCTGCCATGGACTCTATTGATATGAAGTGGGTGACCTGCAGCATACTCGATTCCCACAGCGTGCAACTAAGGCATGTAACTGAAATGTCTTTTTTGCCCAAACTTACAAGTGAGTCAGCAACTTTCACACAATTAAACATGAAGTTACTAGACATAGTTTGTTGATTTTATGTATATTTGATGTATTATCGATGGCATGATAAACTTCATTTAGTAACAAAGAAATATAAGTTCATTAGTATTGTTAAAAGTGTCGAAAGTTCTTTGCCCAAATTTTGTGAAATTTTGCCAAAATTTTCTACAAATCAAAACTTTGAGGGTGTGTGTTCATCTCCTTCACCCCCAACTCCTACACCATTGACAAGCAGCATTTACATTGCCTGGGTCAAGAAAAGCTCCAGGTTTGCTGTAAGCTTTCGAGAATCAGCCGACTAAGCTCTTCTTTCAAGTTTTTGCCATGATTGTAACCTGCACATGTTTGTGTTAAAGTAACTAGTCTCCGCAAACGTGAAGGTTTGAATCTATCATAAACTTTTTAAAAATAAAAAATCGATTTCATGTTGCCTACGCATCCTCTGTGGTACGATCTGCAAGCAAGGCTTACGGGTGAAACGCTGAAAGGCTAAAACAAGAGCAGAGAAAGCAAACAAAATCAATACTAAGATGAATATAAATCAGAAACAGTGGCGACTGCGGCACTCGGGCAGGCCCTCCAAGAGAAATTTGTTTAGGCGGAACAAAACCCATTTGGGGCCCCTATAAAGACTTGCAAAATTATTTCGAAATAAATAAAAATTGAGACTAATTAATGTGCATCAAACTTCAACAAGAAGTGCTTGTTTGTTGATCATATGAAACATTATGTCAAAAAACATACCGGTATTTAAGTAATGTGAGAGTCGATAGTAATGGAGTCGATCGATGTTTAATAAAACGCTGCTAGTGAAATGAGACTGCGACCTCATTGAGTAACTTCATCCTTGGAATGAGCTTACTTATTATAACAAGAATGAAGGGAGAACAAAATGTTTTGTCAACCGACTATTGCTTCTACTTTTGACCGCGAGCCACAATAAATAGCCACACGGGCCACAGACGGGCGACCACTGCTTTAAAGCATTCTGTCGAAATACTGTAAGTGGTTAGTTTCTCCTGTATGGTTTCGAAATCTTCAGATTTCTGGGTATGTCCGCTAATCC